>Ga0256404_1000057_pt1 | contig 241996 bp, 272 predicted proteins | sample RumenRJG_01DNA_FD_185990 | JGI IMG/M metagenome (GOLD analysis project Ga0256404, IMG submission 185990) | Bovine rumen microbial communities from Lethbridge, Alberta, Canada - RJG_01 | ecosystem: Host-associated > Mammals > Digestive system > Stomach > Rumen | place: Canada: Alberta...
CGACATTACCCTGAGTACCCATGGAACCTTGCGTTCCGTGTGCACCCTGTGTTCCTTCGTAACCTGCGGTACCTATTTCACCGGGAGTACCATCAGCACCTTCGCTGCCTTGCTCACCCTGAGCACCCATCGCGCCCTGAGCACCGACATTACCCTGAGTACCCATGGAACCTTGCGTTCCGTGTGCACCCTGTGTTCCTTCGTAACCTGCGGTGCCTGTGTCGCCGAGCGTGCCTTCAGCACCTTCGCTTCCTTGCTCACCCTGAGCACCTATCGCGCCCTGAGCACCGACATTACCCTGAGTACCCATGGAACCTTGCGTTCCGTGTGCACCCTGTGTTCCTTCGTAACCTGCGGTACCTATTTCACCGGGAGTACCATCAGCACCCTTGCTGCCTTGCTCACCCTGAGCACCTATCGCGCCCTGAGCACCGACATTACCCTGAGTACCCATGGAACCTTGCGTTCCGTGTGCACCCTGTGTTCCTTCGTAACCTGCGGTACCTATTTCACCGGGAGTACCATCAGCACCCTTGCTGCCTTGCTCACCCTGAGCACCCATCGCGCCCTGAGCACCGACATTACCCTGAGTACCCATGGAACCTTGCGTTCCGTGTGCACCATGCGTTCCTTCGTAACCTGCAGTACCTGTTTCACCGAGGGTGCCTTCTTCACCATCGGGGCCTTTTTCGCCTTGTACGCCCATCGCACCCTGCGGGCCCAAATTACCTTGCGTGCCACGGAAGCCCATAGTTCCCCTTTCGCCCTGAGTTCCTAATTCGCCTCTTAATCCTTGCCTACCCGTTGTACCTGTATCACCTTGTGGTCCTGCTATACCCTGAACACCTGCGGCGCCTTGTGTTCCAACGGGTCCTTGTGCACCTGTAACACCTTGAGTACCCATTGCACCTTGTGCGCCTTTAGCGATAGGAAGATAAAGAACGCCATCCTCTACATAAGGTTCTTCGAGTTCATCTTCTGTTACATAATACTGTGCACTTTTTACTTTTTCCTCTGCAGTACCGTATTTCTTTCCATTGAAATAAAGATAACCATCCTCTAAGTCTTTTGAGGTTCTGATGAAATAGATGTATCCATCTTGTAAGTCATCTATTGAAAACGACGGTTTTGTGCCGTCAATGGTTTTAAATCCTTTGAAAATATTTTTAGCCATACGCTTTTTTTATTTTAATCCTTTATAAATACCTGTTAAAAATAAAAAGGAAAAAATGAAAAACATATCTATTTATATAAAAAAGGTATTATGGAAAAGAAAAATTTTTTATATTGGTTTATATTCACGCTGTTGGCGATTTGGCAGCTGCCACAATTTATTGTTGCATTGGTTATGTGGCCTTTTCTCGGCAGAAAGGAGCTTGTTGCCGACAGGCATTTCAATTTTTGTTGGAAAGGAGAAAAAATGAGCGGCGGAATCAGCCTTGGACCATTTGCATTTGTTTCTCCCAATTCAGGCGACGCAACCATTGCTCACGAGACTGACGGGCATACTGTACAAAGTAAAATATTAGGGCCATTATACCTATTCGTAATTGGTATCGAATCAATATTTTGGGCATGGCTCTACGATTCAAAAAAGTATTGTTATTACGATTTTTATACTGAGAAAAACGCTAATTTTTTTGCTAAATTGGAGGTTGATAAATATTGTCGGTTAAAATTTAAGAATTCTTAATAATATTCTCAAATAATTCATGAATGTTGTGGAAAACATTTTTTCCTTCAAAATTCTCATGCGTATAATAATATAAAGTAATACCGTTTTTAGAACAAGACTCTTGTTTTTCGCGGTCTCGAACAACGGTACTATTATATTTTTCAATGCCGCCGAAATATTGCACGGGGAAAAAATGCTGAATTCCCTTTTATTTCCCTTATATTGAACTTGAGAATAATCATATTTTTCGCCATGGACTGATTTCGCCATTTTTATAAATTCTTTTATTGTTAATGTTTTATGAAAAATTTTTAATAAAAAAGAACCGAGGGATTTCTCCTTCGGTTTCTTTTTAAGATAAATTAAGGAATTAAGCCTTGACGAGTTCTTTCTTCCTCCAATCCCAACGGTAGCCCGTATTTGCCTCGATAAAGTGCTCTACAGCGAAAACCTCGTCGCGTGTAGCCTTCCTCAAGTCGTCAAATATTACACCATCGACGGAATCGTAATCAATCACATGATCAATGCCGATAAATTGATTCTTACCGGGATTAAGTGAGGTAATGAGAATCCAATAAGCCTTTTCGTTGTTTAAATTCGCAACATAGACGTTATAGGTAGGATACTCTGCCTTGAGAATGTCGCCATCCTTAAATTTCTGATTTGGCTTTTCATCTGTTACGGTAACAATAGCATGCTTTCCGTCTTCGGACATTTTTGCGTCCTTGACATACATTCCGCCGCCGTCCTGTACGGTTTCCCATTCGCCCTTATCGTTAAGACTATATTCCTCGTGCGCGGCTTCCTTTAAATTTCCATCTTTGTCTGTTTCCTGAGTGAATACGCTCCTTGCCCCGGTATATTTTCCGTCAGCACCGCGCACAATCTTGGAGTGTTCAACTCTTTGAAAAATGTAATTCATAGTATAATTAAGCTTTTACGAATTTTACATTATTTTCGTCCCAAGCATTGCCGTAGCGTTTCTTGAGATACTCTGCAATCTTTGCTTTCTCTTCATCGGTTGCCTTGGACATATACTTAATGAAGTTATTCTTGTCCATATAGCGAACGGATGTGAAACGAGGATCGAAAAGAACCTGTGATTCATCGTCGTAATTGTAGAACGTCCACCTAATCGTAGGTTTCTCCTGATTCTCGAGATTGAGAGCGCCATATAAGTCGCCGTCGAATATCTTCACGATTTCTCCGTCACGGAAATTCTCGTAGAAGTTCTTCTCAGCCGCATATTTCTTCAATGCGTCCTTGAACTCATGTGTTTCAACATAGTCAGCCGTCTGATTGAGGATAGCGAGAACCATATCTTCTTTAAGGAAGCGGCAATCCTGAGTTCTGATAGGCGCCTTTGAGAAACGTTTCTTCGCAAGAAGGATGCCCTTTGCCTCGTCGAATACGTCATCAGGCGAGCAAATTGCCCATCCGAAATTAAGTTCCTTAGTCGGGCTTAAATTGTCACCAAGCCGATAAATCATCTCATCCGGCTCAACTGATACGGGAGTTCCCGTTCCATGCTGATAACGTACACGGCGAACCTCAATACCGTCGAGTTCCTTCGTTTCCTTTACCTCGCCGTAAACGTAGATAATGTACTCTCTACCGTTGTCGTCTTTAACTGTCTTTGTTACTGAATAATTCTTGTACTTTGCCATTTTGTCAGTCGTTTAGTAAAATTTTCTCTTTATTAGAATTGTCAACTTCCGTGCCGGGTTTTTGATCACGAAGCTTCTTTGCATAATTGAGCCAGAAATTTTCCTTGTCAATTTCCTGTTGGACGCTATTCTCTGGCTTGAGCCCCATTCTCATTCGATAGAAGAATGCCGTGATTTCTGCAGCCTTGATAAGGGCTTCATCGCCCCAAATACGCCTGGCCATTTCAACCGCCTCGATGGAGTAGCGATTATAATGGGAAGGGTGGTTTACCATTTCGTAATTTTTGTTTTCCTCTGCCATTACTTTTCGAGATTTTCCTTAATCTTATTTTCAATCGCTTCCCTGCCAATCATTCCTGTAAATCTGTCAATCTGCAAGCCATTCTTGAAGAAGAGGACAGTTGGAATGTTGCGGACGCCGTGTTCAGTTGCGATTTCCTCGTCCGCCTCATCCAAGTCAACCTCACCAACGACAACTCCGTCAATCGGGAAGATGTCGTCGAAGATTTGTCCGAGCATTCGGCAAGGACCGCACCATGCAGCCTTAAAATCAACGAGCGCAAGCTTATCCTTGCTGTTTTCCACGAATTGTGAAAATTCGTTCTTTGTTAAAATCTTTTCCATATATTATATCTTATATTTTTTCTCAAATTTCTTAACGTTCTCACAGTGCTTCTCATATAGGAGATTCTTTGTTTCCGATGGTAATCCAAAAGCAAATGTACCCAAAATTATTGTACCATCCTCAATCCCGTTCTTAAATTCTTTTATTGGGTTTTTGCTGCCATTGGCAACAATATTCATAAGAACCTTCCTCACATTCTGTGTGTCAACAGGGAGATACTTACCGTTTCTCGTGCAGCACCAGGAATGGAGATACTGCTCGCATTCCTGCATGAATTCGATTACCTTATTAAGCTCTTTTTCTCCCTTCGTCATACCTTGCTAAGAAATTCCTTAACAAGATTCTGAACCTCAACGTTTCCGAATCCTTCCTTATTCGCCATCCAACGCAGATATCCTGGCTCCTTCTCGTAGGCTTCCTTAATAGTCATTCCATTCGTCTTTCCGAAGTCGAACTTATATCCTTCAACCGTCATAACAGGAGCCTCATAAGCCTCGACAGCCTCTGTCTCTCCGTTATCAATGAAGTCAATGCCGACAATCTCCTTACGGCTGGCAATGTAGTCAGCGTAGAACACGATTAACTCGGGACGCGTCTGTGGAACAGGTTCCTGCCAAGGACCCATATGGGAACGGATTGCCTTGCAGATATAGTCAAGGTGTTCCTCGTCTACGAGTTCGTCGTCAGCCTCTTCCCAAATCTTCTCGACATACTCTGCTGCAAGCTGAGGGTGTTCCTTAACGGTGTGTGCGCCAAGTCCGTCACCCTGTTTCTTGATATCGTGAACAAGCGCAGCAACAAGAATACAGTCTCCCTCGTAGCGGGTTAGTTTCTTCGCCTCAATACTGGGGCGGATAAGTTCATTTGCAAAATATGCCACAGCGCGGCTGTGACGTACGAGTCCGCCGTTTCCGCGTGCAAAATCAGGGTGGTATTTACCAGATGACGAAGCCGGTACCGAGAAAAAGTAATCATCGGCGTTGGCAACAATTAATTTGGCAAATTCCCTGAGTTTCTCGTCGAGAATATAAGAAAATTCTCTTGTAAAATAACTTAATTTTTCTTCTTTTGTAAGCATATAGTAAAATTTAATTTGTTATCGGGTGTTCCCTTAGATATTCAACCAATCGCTTGGTATAACTTACAAGATTAATTTTTTCGTAATTTCCGTCTGGGCGAAGCCACATAAGACGCCTTGCAACAACCTTGAAGCCGATTTTCTCAAGACAATTCTGATAAAGCGACAGTTGCAGGTGATATATGTACAACGGCATATCAAGCAAGTCCTCAAACGGGTGTAGGAGTTTCTTTTCCTTGAAATTCTTGTATAAGTCCTTATTTGTCTTCCAATCAAGAATGACAAGTCCGCTCTTGTCTGCAGTTTTACCGTCTAACTCTGCGTCATAGTAACACAGAAGATCAAACGTGCCAGAATATCCCAAATCTTCGTCATAAACCTTCGTTTCTGCAAGAATTGGAACAAGGCACTTCGGTAAATCCTCATAGAACCTTACGGCAGCCTCTTCTTTCGGGTAAATCGCCTTAAACCCGCCGTCTTCTGTCAACCTGTCCTTGAATTCCGGAAGAATCTTGTCATATTGGCGCGTCATATAGTAGAAAATAGACTCGGAGAACTCATGTCTTTCGGTTCCCGTGTCGCAAGCCTCCTTACTGATATGCTTCCACGATTCCTCAATCTGCTGTGCAGTCATTCGGTAGTATTTCGAATCGGGGTTGTCGAAATTTCGCTCAAATGTTTCCTGGGCCTTCTGGTGTGAATCAAAATGCTCTTGGAACATATGCGTTACATTGGAAACGCACGTCATTTCCTTTCCTTCAAGAAAATATCTGTGCCCTTCCTCGACAAATGTCAATCCCTTGAAAGAATTAACAATTTTATCGCGCATTTCCTGATACTTGGGCAAATCCCAAATACCGTCCCATTTTCCGTCGTTATATAATATCTTACTCATTTTTCAACTGTGCAAATTTTTCCTTGATAAGCCTTTTTCTCAATTTTTCTGCAATAACATCGCCGTGGCAAGGCTTCGGGGCACAATAACACTCGAGATAAACGTCCTCTCCCTTCTTATACTTCTCGTAAATCTTATCAACAGCCTTGGTAAACGCCTCATTTGAACCGTACATAATGTCGAAATAATCAGAATACCTCCTGATTGCCTCTTCCCTGTCCTTGACAACGTACATTGCCTTCGTATTCCTGTCCTTTATCTCAGTGTAAGGATTTCCGAGAATAGAGGGACGGAAAATTGGGAAGTTATTCGGGTTATTGCTGTGATCTTCCCTAGTTCTATTGTAAACGATTATTGCCATTGCCTTATTTTCTGCAAATATACTCTTTTTTAATCACAAATCCCATATTTATAATAAAATATCGCTTATATTATGCTTACTGAAAACGAAAAAAAGAAGCTTGTTAATAAGATAAAGAAGCTTGTCCGTGAATCTATAGCAGAAAACGGATACTTTGAAAATTTATACCCAGAAAAGAAAGAAAAATCCCACGATTTCGACAGGGATGAAGATAGAGAAGGCGGAAACAAGGAAATTTCCTCAAAGAAAGAGTCTGTTCTTAAGTGGCTTGACACCGCGCAGGAGCTTCACTCGGTTCTATCATACGAATTATGGCCCGATATGGACGAGGATACGGCGAGAAGCCTGTTCAGCAAGAAGTATCGTGGACACGATAACGACGGAAATTCATATCATTTCGACGACGACGAAATCAATGACCTTTATAATATGAGGGACGACTTCATTGAGCGCGCCGGATTTAAGGACAACAACTAATCATGAGAAAGAAAATTGTATTAAAGGAAAGCGACATAAGGAAAATCGTTGCTAATGTCCTATCAGAAAACATTGACGAGATTTCGTACAATACGCTCGATTCCGCAAGTAATAAGATAAACAGAGGATGGTATGACGACCCTGAATATAGGGAAGGGTATCATAACATTGACGACGTGTTCGACGCAATCGCAACCATACGTCAATTCCTCAATAGAATGGAACAGAGTTACACGCCACTTCACGGGCAAAAAGCGTTGAACTATTTCTATGACAATAAAAAGGCTCCGCAAGAGGGCGGCGCAAGAAAATGTAATCAGTACCTCGACTTCATTGAGCAGTTTGTTCAGAGAAAACAAGCACAAGGAAAAAACTTAGAAAATGCTGCAGATAGCAAAGAAGAACAGGAGAAGTCTGAGCTCCTTAAATTAGCCTATCAATGGAACGGATTCAAAGGAACTAACATTTTTGATTTCATTAACACACTTAATACAGATGAATACGATGACGAATGGAATAATGAATGGGACAGGTTCCTAAATTCCATACAGGATCCTGAACTAAAGCAATACGCAGAAGAAAACTTCTAAAAATAAAAAACGGAAGCATTCGCTTCCGTTTTTCTTTTATAGTGCCTTGCGCTTAATCAATTGTGCGTTCTGCTGAACGTACTTAATTATCTTATCGCGCAACGAAGCCACCTCAGTAGCAGTGATTCCGTATTTCTCTCCAACCTCTTCGGTTGTGTAGCAGCGCTCGTAGTCAATGCCGTAAAGCATTTTCATAACGTCAGCCTGCTTCTCTGGTATGAACGACAGAATTGTGGAAACAAGAGCCTTCTTGTAATCCTTCTCCGCGTTCTCCTCGTATTCGTTTACGGAACTTGTGCGTTTCGTGTACTCAGGGTCGTTCTCGACAGTATAGTCGTCATCAATCTCCTCGTTGATAGAAGAAATGCTTACTTCGAATACGTCGCAGTCTTCCTTGATATCGAGCCCGTAGTTGTCTAGCAGAATCTGCTTAACCTCCTCCGTCGTAGGCTCGCGCCCGTTCTCCGCATAATATTTCTGCTTAATCGTGTCAAGCTTCTTCCCAATCTTATTTACGTTGGAACGCGTAATCATGTTCCTCGTATCATTAAGATAGAAATTCATCTGTCTGCGGACATACCATACTGCGTAGGTAATGAACTTGTTTTCAAGCGTCAAATCGAACTTGTTAAGCGCAATGTTGAAGCCGATAACACCCTCGTTCACGTAGTCCACAACCTCGTTCTCATCCCTTGCGTAAATCTTAGCAAGCGAATAGATAAATCTCAGATGACGGTTGATAAGCTCCTGTCCGGCGGCTTCGTCTCCGTCCCTATATCTCTTCACGAGACTAATTTCCTCTTCTGCGGTAGGAACGTCATATTTCCTTACATCGGCAAGAAATTTTTGAAGTGTTTCGTTTGTTCCGAAAAATTTACAGTTGTAATCGCTAATCCTCATTCAAATTTTATTTTTGTCTAAATTTTATATTTCAAGTACAGAATCTGGACAAAATGTCTCGATAGTTGTCTAGATTCCAACATTAAGCCGATAAATCGGGACACAATGTCCCGAAAAGTGTCCCGAAGCTACTTGAATAGTCCCTTAACCTCGGCAAGAACGTCCTCGGAGAGCTCCCACTTGCCACACTTGAGCGTTGGCTTCTTCAATGCTACAGGCTGAAGGCTTACCTCAACCTTATAGGCTTCTACGCCTGCATTCTTGATTGCCTCGTTCACTTTCTGAAGAGCGTTGTTCATATTCTCTTCATTGTGGCAGAAATACTGCTCGTCTTCTTCCTTTGAGTGTGCGCAGTTCACGCACATCTTCTTGAAAGCATGTTCGTTAGGGCATACTCAGCCCTCTGTTGCGGTTCCGCAAAATTTACAATACTTACCCATAAATTTATATTAAGTTTAGTCTTCTCTCTCCCAAATATGCTCGTGAGCCTTGCACTTGTAAACGCCTGGCTTGAGCCCTCCACGTGCGCAGAATTGGTGTACCAACTCCTCAATCCACCCGATATGCTCGATAATGTTCGTGTGAATGTCCCAAATGTAGTCTTCGACTTCCTTGGGGAACTGTGCGCCAAGCGGATTTTCCTCTGTTCCCGGAATATGTTTGTCATAAAGTCCGAGAATGTATGCGATATTTTCGAATGTAACATCCGTTCCGCCATACAAATTGAAGAAATCAAATCCCCAAGTTACCTTATCCTTTTCCTCTTCAAGATTCGGAACCTCAGTGAACGTGAGGTTGGATATGAGCTTAAGCATATCCTCAGTCAAGTTAATCTTTAAAATAGCCATAGAAATTACTGTTTGTTGCAAATATATGGATTTAATCCTGTTTTACAAAATATCTGAACTTAATTCCACTGATATTGATCTGTACATCGTCAATATCTTCGTTCGGAGCCTCTCCTTCTCCACCCGCATACCTGTAATAATAGTCGTCGTTGATCTTTTTGAGCGTCGCCTCGTCATCTACCTCGATTTCGATGCATATTCCTTGATCGTATCCCTTTTCAACAAGAAACTTGGCGATTTCCATCAGTTGTTCGCCCTTTAATATCTTTTTCATTGTATTACGCTAATCAATTTTTCTATAAATGTTTTAAATTTAGATGGTTTCTTCTGGGCGGGCTGCTTAATTGGAGACGGGGAATCTTTCAACGCTTCCATTATCTGTTCCCCAAGCACGTCCTTTACTTGACTTGCGAATGCATTCTTACCGGATAGCAGTTCCTCCGCAAGAATTTCACGTTCCCTACGAAGATCATTAAGTTCTGCGCTTACCGCCTGTTCGTAACGACTAGTCTCCATAGATATCCTCTAATTTTTCCTTAAGTGAATCGCCCTCTGTTGGAACCTCATCCTCGTAAATTGGCGTATTCTTGTCAATATAGTCGTCAATATTCCAAAGAATATGGCATACGCCCGCGCAATAGCAAGCGTCAAGAATCATAGCGAGCCACCATAGTCCCGTTCCCCTCAATACAATGTTGAAAGGGCTGATTGCAACCTGAGGAACCACAAACCAGTTGAACAGGGAAAATACCCAACCAACATTAGTCGGGAAACATGTCATACACTTGAAAAGGAGCCCAAAATTTGGACCGACACTCTCAGCCCACATTCTCAGCCTGAAAAATATATTCGCAGGGCCGATTGATTGAGTGAAAATCACACTCATTCCATATACGAAGAACGTATATACAAAAACCGTAAACCAAGTCATACCTTATTCTCCCGTTAATCCCTTTGCAAAAGCCATTAGCCCACTGTCGCCGTCGTCAGCCGTTTCAGGCTCTGACTCCTTGGCGTTCTCCGTAATAGATTTGGCTAAAATTTCTTCAACCTCTTCTTCCTTTGTTTTCTTCGGGGCCTTTTTGCCTTTCTTTTCCTCCTTCGGTTTCTTTACCTCCTCGGCAACTTCCTCCTCTTCTTCGGATTCTTCCACCTCTTCGATATCGTCCATTTCAAATCTGAGAGTCTTGAGCCTCTCCAACTTCTCTGAAGCAAATATCTTTGTAAGTTCGTTCATTCTTTCCTTGAGAAGATACTTTCTCTCCTCAATATTCTTGTTATACTGAACAACGAACTCAGCGCAGCCGAAAAGTTTATCCATTCCGTTCTTAATTTCAGTGAAGAAATAGATTCCCTCGGGACGTGACGCAATCTCTACGAGATAAACCTCTTTCAGCATTTTCTCGTCAGGCATAAGCCAATTGCCGGGGAACCTCATAAGAACGTATGAAGCGTCGTCCTCAGCGATTACGTTGAAGGACTGAAAATACGGCTTCAAATTCTCTATTCTTTCGTTAATTTCCATCTCTTAGAATAAATTAAATCCTGTGGTGATAATTGTCAGAATATAAGCCAGTGACAATATCAGAATCAGTCCTCTACTTTTAGATAGTGAATACTTGTGCTCGCCGGGTTCGCCCTTGAACGCGGATCTGAGCACAAGGAAAAAAATTCCTGCCTCCTTCAATACGGAAAGTATGGAAAGGAACAGTACAAATACCATTATCTTCTGTGCTATTAACATAATATGCTACTTTTACTCAAATATACAAAAAAATTCCCGAAAGTGAAGCCTTCGGGAATTAATAAGTGCGTTATTTTCAGATTAGTCGATAGGAACCACCGTGTAAACACGCTCGTCGCCTTCCATGCTCTCGATTACGTCGTATCCCTCAGGTACGAAACTTACAGGAGCACCCGGCTCTCCATATGATTCGGCAGGATTGAAATTGTAGAACTTACCGCCATATACGTTGATATGTGCAGTTCCTGCTGTGTAGTTTGCATCGTAGCAGTTGAGGAGGAACTTAGCCCTTCCGAACTGGTCCTTATCCTGACTACTCCCACAGTTAAAACTGTTGGGTTCTTGGGGCAAGCTCGGAGTAACCTCCCACTTTAAGCCCGCAAAGGGATAGTCCTTCCCTTTCTATATTCCTTGCGGCATTCAAATCCCTATTGTGATGTGTTCCACATACAGGACAAGTCCATTCCCTTACATTCAAGTTTTTGACTTTCTCTTCCTTGTGCCTACACTCAGAACAGGTTTGGCTACTTGCAAACCACTTGTCTATCTTAACAAGGTTATCACACTTGTATTCAAGCATATTCAGGAACATACTCCACCCACAGTCAGAGATTGATTGTGCAAGATGATGGTTCTTTTGCATGCCTTTCACATTCAAAGTCTCAACACATACAGTTGAGTAGTTCTGTGCAATCCAAGTGCTAACTTTATGCAAGTAATCATATCTTTGGGAGGCAATATGCTCTTGTAGTTTTGCGACTTGCTTGACTGCTTTCTTCCAATTGTTTGACTGCTCTTCTCTTTTCTTTCCACGTTGGTATCTCCTACTGACAGTCCTTTGCAATACCCTCAGTTTTCTGAGATTGTGCTTCAGGTATTTTTGGTTTTCAAATACCTCTCCGTCACTAAGTACCGCAAAGTCCTTAATGCCCATATCAATACCAACAGACTTGTTGTTATTTAGTTTGGCCTTATCCTCAGCCTCATACAATACAGAAATGAAATATCTGTCAGTAGATGTATGGCTGATTGTATAGGACCTTATTCTTCCATTTATTTGTTTGTTGTGCCCCTTAAAAAATCTAATGATTCCAATCTTGGCAACCTTGATTGTCCAATTGTCATAGTCAATCACACAAGCCACAGGTATCCTGAAACTATCCCTTACACCTTTCTTCTTGAATTTAGGAAAACCGCCACCACCCTTTCTGAAAAAGTTAGTATATGCACTATCAAGGTTCCTAACTGCTTGTTGCAAAGATTGACTTGGAGCGTCCTTCAAAAAAGTAAGTTCAGATTTAAGTTGTGGAAGTTGGTTTATCAGTTCTATTGCTGAAATTGTTATGCCACTTTCCTTATATGCACGAATCTTCCTGTCAAGCATGGTGTTATACACAAGCCTGCAACACCCACAAGTCTGCTTAATCTGCTCCTTCTGAGTGTTGGTAGGATTTAGTTCATATTTAATGGCTCTCAGCATTAGTTAAATTTCTGATTTTCTATGTATTTCTTAATTGTTTCTTCATTTATGCACCCTATTGTCTCGCAGTAGTAACTTCTTGTCCAAAGGCAGGGCAACCTTTTTCTAAGGTGTGGAAACTCAGCTCTCAATATCCTGCTACTCTTTCCCTTAAGGTTTTTAACTATTAGGTGTATCGGAATTGTTGGTGTGCCTTTAAGAAAGATATGGATATGGTCTGGCATTACCTCCATAGTGTCAATAGTGCAACCACTTTCTTCCGCAATCTGTGCCAACACTTCCTTCAATCTTGTATCCACTCCGTCCACAAGAACTTTTCTCCTGTACTTTGGACACCATATGATATGGTAGTTGATGTTGACAACCGAAGTTATGTTATGTTTAAGGTTCTTCATACATTAGTTAAATAGTTACTAAACTAATTTTCTAATGCAAATATACTAAAAATATTTCAATTTTCAAAATCCTGCTTTCATCCCACTATTGAAATAGTGGGTTTTCCCGCAGGGAAATCATAAATACATTTTTAGCGTTAAAACTTGTATAAGATTTCAGCACCTACTATGTTTGTTTTTGCGTTGATATCTTTCTGATATGTAACAAGTCCACCCCACTTTTCGTTAACGAACACACCACCAGATACAGAAACGCATGAGGCGCTATTGAAGCCAGCGCCAACAAACGGTGAAATCTTCTTTGGAGGAATAATATAAGGTACGTTCTTAACCGCGGGAACTACGTCCGCGCTGAGCATTTCAAGCCTATTATACTGTACCAACGCCTTAACCGTTGCGGTTCCAAGCGTATCAACGTCAAACACCTTTTCCTCATACATTCTCGCCGTTGCCCAATCCCTGATTATTTCAAGTGTATCCTGTGGAATCGGAACATACGAAATGCTGTCGCGAACATTCTCAGGAAACAGTTCCCAATATTTTCCGCTCGCAACGCATTCCGCAATAATGTCAGCCGTGTCAGCGGGTACCTTAACAGATACAGGAACCGGCTTCGGAACCTCTATCTTAACCGTATCGCCGGGAATATATATTGGAGGTTGTTCAATAGGTTCAACGTTGCCCATACTCTTTCTTCCTCCGAAGAAAGCGCCTACCATTAATAATAATACTAATACAAGTTTCCACCATCCGCCACCTTGTGACGTCGTTGACGAATTCTCTACGTCAATGCTTATGGTTGTTCCATTTTTACTTTTCTTTGCCATAATATAAAAATGGGGCGATTTTTTATCGCCCCTCTATCCTTTTATTTTTTTCTTATGTTTCCCTCGTCCAAGTATGGCGAAATTGCCGAAGCGTATTTGTGAACCGCCGCTAACGCGACATTTCTGTCAGGTATGCTGTCTCCATCAATGAAAGATATTCCCAAAATTCCGATTTCCCTCATATTTGAGCCGTAAATCATTTGGAATGCGTAATAAACACCGCCGTTAAGCCTCATTCTGTTATAGAACCTTTCGTCAATGCTTACAAGTTCGTCAATTCCACCTGCCCAATATGACTTATCGTGAACTAAATTAGCAAAATTATACCTTGATAGAGAAACATTCTGAATTTCATCGCTGATATCGTCCGTTCCGTCGTTGATAAATGTTAAGTCGCCAAACTGCCATTGTAATCCTGTCGGATTTGACTTACCGTTGTGGAACTCAAGAATATATGCTCTTTCCGCTCCCGTTTCTTTCGCAAGTTGGTCCAAATATGACCTAACAATTGGCGCTGACTCCATCCTGTAGTCCACAGAATTGCTGTGTAGCTCTGTAACGTATTTTTCGTACCTTTCGAACACAACACCAGGATTAACCGCAATGTACGCCATATATGAGAAGAATACAAAGAATATGACGCCGAAAAACATTCTTCCGAAGCCATACTTCTTTGTCAATTCCAATAACTTCTCAAACAGCCCGAGTGTGCTGTCTGAAACGTTAACCTCTTTGCGTACTTCCTGTTCTTTCCCTTTATTTTTTTCCATGGTTTTGAATTAGGATTTATCGCAATTATTTTACGAGGCTGCGAGATAAATTCATCAAATCTTCGAAGCCCTTACTTTCATTGATTCTTGTTTCCATGCTTGTTGGAGCGCACGTTGCTGGTGTCTTATAGTCGAAGAGCTCCTGAATTCTGCTAACCTGCTCGTTCATAAGCTTGTCGTTCTTGTGGGAAACAACATTCGTCTCAATGAATCCTGTCGTCTCGCTCTTTGCGCATTCAACTACATATTCGTTTCCTGCCACGTCGTTCATATAGATAACCTGTCCGTCCCTCTTATATTCCTCGGGGATACGGCTAAGCATTTGAGCCTCGTTGAGGAATCTCGTGTGCTTGAAGGTTAACCTCTTTGCTACGGGTTTCTTATTCTCTAACATTGTGTTCTTCTCCTTAATATCAAGATTATGCCCCTGAATACCAGACTTTGCGAGGGCGTTTTTTTCCTTATTTATCTTTTCGCTTGCTTTCTTGAACTGATCAACGATTTTACCGTCGTTATCGAACTCGGCGCCACCCTTCTCGATTCCGTTCTCTTCCTCGAGCTTTGAAGTGTAGCCCTTTGCCTGAGCTTCCCAATTGTCCTTCTGTTCCTTTGAAACTTCCGTCCTTGGGTTATAGTCAAGAGTGGTGCGATTGTAATCTTCCTTTGGGGGAAGTTCGCCCTTCTTCTCGTTCTTAAGTCCTCCGTCAAAATCCTTAGCGGCTTTCTCGGCATCTTTGTAGGACTTTTCGTTGTTGCTCTTATTATCCGATTTCACACCTGGTCCAAGTACTGGGTTGAACTCCTGTGCGCTTTCCGCGATAATTCGTTTTAGGTCTCCTACCTTGTAACTGATTTTTTCCATTTCTTTTGACTTTTATATTATTTTAATAATAAATACTACCAAGGTGAACGAAATTTAGCATATGAACTTCCTAACTCATTGGAGAATAAACCCTGTATCAGTTTCTGCTCCTGTAGACGCATTATCTTATGTGCGTCAGCGTCAGGCTTATTTCGCTCCTCCTCAATGGTTTCATTGAGTTTCTTAATATCTTCCTGTACCTTTGCGTTGGCTAATTTGTTATATGGCTCCTTGTACATTTATTTGTCCATTACCATTTTAACCTTTATCTTTCCTGCCTTCGCGCAAGGATCCTCCTTGCCGTCCGAAGTTTTGAGAACAAGTCCCTGTGCCGTGTAGTCACCGAGCGCACCGACAGTCATTGTTGACGGTGAACCGTCTTCCATTATCATATTGAACTGTTCCTCTGTTATGTAAATTTTCCTCGGAGTTTTCATTTCTGCGCTAATTGTTTTTCCTAAGATATCGTCAGGATTTTTCTTTTTCTTGTCTCTGTTGGCACCGTATGCGGGGCGTCTCATCATTCCGAAAACAACGTCATATCCAACGTCTCCCCTTGTTGTACTCTCTCCCGCTGAGAATGAGGAAGTTCCGCCGAGTCCGCCTTCTCCGCCTGTTGCCGCTTCACCCTCTTCGTTTATCTTCTCGGGTTCATTCTTTTCAAAGTACTTTATGTAAATCCTTCTAATCTTCGTTTCGAAATCCTTCTTCCTAACGCTGTATTTCACTGAATATTTTACGTTCTTCTCGCCAGTCTTGTCTGGGGTTAAAATTTTCTCATTACGTTCGAGAACTCCCCTGTCCATAAGTTCCTTGATAAGTTTTGTTCTTGTAATGTCCCTATCCTTCAAATACGCGCTTACTTTTGCGTTGATTGGGTCATTCATAAGTTTGGAAAGGAACGCACGAACTTCCGACAGGAATCTATAAAATGTGGTTTCTTTTTCCATTACTTGCCAAGGTTTTTGAACAATGCGTTATGCTGCCAAAGAACACGGAACAGTTCTGTAACCACCTCAGAAGCTATTTCCTTAACCCTCTTCTCGAAATTTTTATCTTTTTTAACATAATCAAGAATTTCGGATTTGTCAATAGCCTCGGTGACGATATTTACTATTTCGTTTCTTTTAATTTGCATTACTTAACTATTTTAATATAAATATCTGATTTAAATGAAAAAAGCCAAGTTTTAACGCTTGGCTCTTTTACTAAAAAATGTCTAATGGTAAATTTGCTTAATATTCTTTTTTCAATTTGTCAAGCAAATCCGTTGCAGCCAAAAACTCGTTTTTCCAGTTCTTATAGTACCCACGCAATTTCTTCAACGTGTCAAGTACGTCGTCGGTAATAGCGAGTCCGTCCACAAAGATATACGGAGCATTCGTCACGTCATTTAAGCTGAATTGGAACTTCAAGTCAGACAACGTAGGAATACTTCCACTGAACACGAGGTTTCCTGATTTTGGATAGAAAACAAGGGGATTACTCTCGGCGTCTTCATTGTTTTCGTCGGCAAATTTCGCTCCGCCGCTTACCGATTTTCTGAATGCGTCAATCTGATTCTTGAGAACCTCCTGTCCGAAACGAACGTCGTTCGTTATGGCAATGGATTCCTCTTTCTCATCCTCTTTTGCCTCATTCAGCGTGCCCCTCGTTAAAGCGAGAAGCGACTTTATTGATTCATATTCTCTGTCGCTCTTTCTCATAGTATTGTAGTTTTTCTATTAGTTATTCCATCCACTTGAAACACCACACCAGAAGTCACGGAAGCTATCGTTTCTTTTCTTGATACTCTTCTCAGTCTTAGCAACTTCTTCCTTGAGTTTCTTTTCAAGCTCGTCAACGTGCTCGAGTTCCTTGGAAATTGTCTCCTCAGCATTAGGGCCTGTAAGTTCTTCACTTTCAAGCGCCTTTCCAACAGACTCAACCTCGCCGATAAGTTCCTTAGTCTCTTCGTCAACAATCTCGTCCTGTGAGGCAGGTTCCTCAGTGGTTTCACCATCTGTCGTTTCCTCAGAAGGCTCCTCTGTCGTTTCCTCAGAAGGCTCCTCGGTAGTTTCCTCCTCTACGGATTCCTCTTCCTTGGTTTCCTCTGCGGGCTCTTCTACGGTTTCTTCCTTAGTTTCTTCTTCAACCGTCTCTTCGGTTTCCTCGGCTGTCTCAACCTTCTCAGTGGTTTCCTCAGTTTCAACCGATACCTTTACTTCTTCGAGCTCTTCGCTCTTCTTGGTAGTTTTCTTTGCTGCCATGTTAATTGTTTCTAATAAATAGTTTTATGTTTTGATTTTCTTTATCTTGAAAGGAATTTGCTATCGACCAACATCGATTTTGTCCTCAATTTTCTGAACGCGCCTTCAATAATCTGACGAACACGTTCTTTTGTTAATTTATATTTTTTTCCGATTTCGTCAAGAGTATTCTCATCATATCCGCACCTGCCGAAATACATATTTACCATGTCTGATTCCCTTTCGGAAAGCGTGCGTAGTATTTCTTCAATGAAGTCCAAGTCCTCTCGTTCGTCCTCGCAACGCTCTGTCTCTATGATAAATGAATCGTCGCGTGTCATTTTCTTATTCTCGACTGCAGTATCTTCGTCGTCGTCCAATATCGGGGTGTCCCTTTCCTCAGGTATTTCCGACTCTGGCATACGGTTCCTCTTCTCTATCGCAGCCTGCATTTTCTGCATAATCCACCACTTTGAGTAGCTGATTATCTTCACGTCATTGCTCATATCGAACTTGTCAATAGCCTCAATAAGCCCCATATTTGCCTCGGATATTAAATCAGAAAAGCTGACACCCCTATTCCTATACGCCGACGCCATTTTACAGGCATAGCGAAGGTTAGCGTTTATCAGCTTATTCCTTGCGGATATGTCGTTTCCGATTTTATATTTCCATAAAAGCTCTCGCTCTTCTTTCTTTGATAGTGGCTTAAATTCTTTTAGTCCATCAAAATACGATTTAACTGTTTCGTCAATGTCAATCGGGTTGCATTTCATTTTTACTTTAAAGGTTAAACATATAGTTATTTATATTTCCATATAAAACCGCCAAAAGTTTTTATTTTTCCATTACAACAATTTCTTATACTAGTGTTTTTATTTAAATCGTTGAACACTTTTCTCGCGGCTTCATTTGGATTGTTAAATTCATTTATTACACTTCCCGTTTTATCGAGTTGTACAACTTTTCTAATGGAATGAAATTCCGATGCCCGTTCAAACGGAACTGTGCTCTTTTTTCCAATTTTCGATTTACTAATTTTTTTTCTTCGTTCCTTTTCTATTTTTGCTTTATCAAGATGCGAAAATGCTTCATCTGCCCATCCGTGTGACAAAATTTTGTTGTACAAATATCTGTTGTTGATTTCCACCTCTTTTCTACTATTAAACTTTTTTGCGTAAGATATGCATGCTTCTTTTGAATACTTGATATCGTCTTCGTTGTTTCCGCCTAGTGCGCCTGTCTTTGCTTTGTTTAACATGTGCCACCCCTCATTTTTATACTTTTCATAAAAAAATGTCTCTTTTTCTGACGCCTCTGTTCTATCAATGTACCCCGTTAGCATTATTGGTTCTGGAATATCAATCCCGTTTTCCATTGAATATTTATACACTTGAGAATTCAATGAGCTTCTATGATTAATATCCCTCATTTTCAAATTGAAAGTAAGTCCAACATAGCAAACTTTATTAGGGAACTCGTATGCATAAATGCAGCGCTTATATCTGCTTCCGCATTTTTCCATATGTGAAAATATTTCATCTTGGCACTTATGGTTTTTTGCCCAATGAAAGAAAAAACTCTGTTCCCTTTTGAAATCTAACAGCTTCGTATATCTTTTTGCAATTTTAATAACATCTTCTTTTGTATATTTACTTTTGCAATATTTGTTTTCCATATGAGCTGTCGCTTCTTTCATTATGCCGTTTTCTTTTGCAAAATCGAAATATTTTCTTTTCTTATTATGAAAATCTGTCTTATTTGTAAAAAGCTTCGCTACCTCAATACATTCTTCTTTTGTTATCTTTTTCATTTTATTCTACAATTTACTCATAAATACTTTAAGATTGGTAAATTGTACTAACATGATTCTCTTTTTTTATTGTTATATGTGTTGTATGCCAGTCGGAAATGGCTTTTAAATGTGAAATTTGTAAAATAAAAGAATAATCTTCTGATATTCTATCATAAAGGAGCTTCATTTTATCATAATTTTCATCAGATACGCCACCGAGAATTTCGTCGAACACAACAAATGAAGGCTTGCTAAACGAAGAAATCTTACTCAGCACGCTTCTAAGTGCAAGGCTTGCAGCTGTCTGCTCAAATCCTGAGCCGGAGCCGAGGCTACCCTTAACTCCGTCGGAAATAATGTTGAATGCAACGTCGTTATGATCGTCAATATCAACCTCGACAGTGAAGTCACACACGCCGTTAAGAAGGTGTTTGAGTTCGCCATTGATAAGCGGAAGCGCGTCCCTGAGAACCATCTTCGAAATGCCATTCTTTCCAATCATTTCAAGATAAATCTTCCAATTTCGCACAAGTTTTTCTTCCTTGTCGAGAATTTCCAAAATTTTCTCAGCGTCGGAAATAGCCTTATCGTTTGCCTTCTTATCGGAGACGCACTCTGAAATTTTGTCGTTAAGTTCGGAAAGATACTGCTCCTCAACCTTGATATTCTCACGAACAATATTGAGACTCGTGTCGATTTCGTTATTCTTCCTGATAGCTTCCTCATTCGCCTTGATATCCTTAAGGAGGCGGGTATTCTCGCGGTGACGAGCAAGAAGATTCTCGATATCTACGTCAATCTTGTCAACAAGAAGTTCGAGGCGAACCTTTTCATTATATGAAGTCCTCTGCTTTTCAAGTTCCTCTACTTCCTTGGTAAGCGCATTCAACTTTGTTCTAAGCTTCTTTCCGCTTTCCTGAAGTTCCTTCAATTCCTTCTCCTTCTCGGCGATTGCCTTACTGTTATCAACGCCCTTCAACTTTGCGCCGCAGGTAGGGCAGAATTCGCCACTCTTAAGTGCTTCAACTTCCTTGCCAATACGCGAATATGCGTTAAGGGCATTGTTAAGTTCTACCGTAAGTTTCTTATCCTCGGCAACTTTGTTCTTATAATCCTGCTCGTTGAACTCCTTAACGTCTTTCAGCTCCTTGAGTTTCGCCTCGTTCTCTTCCTTTTCCTTGCGCTTCTTCTGCCCGGCAAGCTTAATCTGCTCCAAGGTATTGTTAATGGTTTCAACGTCGGCATTGAGGAGCTTATCGTCAATTTGCTGCTTGGACTCAAGTAATGTATCGCGATTCTTCTTATATCCTTCCAACTTAGTCTCAGAAACCTTCTTCAAATTTTCATTCTCAGCCTTTGACTTTTCGATTTCCTTGTTGCTCTCTGTGCACTCCTCGATAAGTTGCTTTGTACCCTCCTTTGAATACTTATTCATATAAAGAGTTGGCTGTACAGTCTTGTTGAACGTATCGCGGGCAATCTTATCCATATCTTCAAGTGGAAGAAGCCCAATCCAACGGGTAATAAGTCTACCCCTATCAGTATCCTTCAATGAGATAAGCCCCTTCAAATTTGAGTCATTTACACAAATCATTAAGTCAAAATCTCTCTCGTTACCGATAGCTTCCTTGATAAGTTTGTTGGTATTCGTTGCGGTTGTTCCTGCCTCGTTCTCAATATCCTCGTCCTCGAGTTCGGTGTATCCGCCACCGTCAACACGGTAATACTGAATCTTCTGAGACACCTTGCTCTTCTCCGTTCTCTTAGCGGGACGGGTAATGGTTCTCTTAATAACATAATCAATGCCGTCAATGCAGATACAGCCTTCTACGTTTGCCTCCGTAGCCTCAGGAAGAAAGCGGTTGAACACCTTGGCGATAGTCCAATCCGTTTCACGTGAAGTCACCTTTCCAAACAACAGGAAGCGAAGCAAGTCAAGGCAGAATGTTGTCTTACCTCCCTGATTAGCCGGCTCTGACGAAAGAAGGACAAGCCCCTTGAGTCCCGTGAAGTCAAAATAATTTCCGGAGCCGTAGGACATAAAATTATCCCACTTAATCCACTTCACGGTATATCTCTTATGCTTCTCGTAAGATTCAAAATTGATATTCGCTGAAATTTGATCATTAATCTCGATAATCTTATCGAAATCATAATCTTGGACGTTGCGGACAACAAGATACTTCTTGAACAGTCCCTGCAAGAACGCAGGATCCTGAATATTGTTGGCTACTTCCATTCCGTACCCCAAATCGCTGTCCTCACCGCTTTGATTGATGAAGATAGGTTCAATTGAGATGTTTTTCTTCGGAATTCCGTACTTCTTGGCGAATTTGGCAATAATATCCTCTTCCGTCTCGTCTGTTCTGTCAATAGGCAGGACGCGCCACTTAATATTCACCTTGGCGTCCTTTCCAATGGTTACTTTTCCCATTATAGCTTTCTTTTTTTGATTGTTTTCGGTTTATCCTCTGTTTTTGTTGGCTGAACCACCTCTATTGGCTGATTTTCCTCATTATACGCTGTTTTTGGCTCAATAGTTTCAGTTTTGTCGCGAAAATCGCCGTTTTGAGCACTTTTTTGGGGCTTCGCGACACTTTTGTCGCGTTCTTGGCGCGATTCTGTCTCGTTTTCATCTTCCACGATGACGATATCGGGACGATTCTCTGCCTTTGGTGGTTCAGGCTCGCTCATCGGCTTGTTTTCAACGATTTCCCTTGCGGGTTGCTGAAAAAATGGAGGCGCCTTGCCGTATTTTTCCTCCATAAAGGCCTTTTTGAGTAAGGAATTAGTAAAATCTCTCGGTTTCAACCCGTTCAATTCGCAATATTCCTTAATCTCTTCGTATAATTTTTTATCAACCTCCATTATGCCAACTATTTTTGGCAAATATACATTTTTTTATTGATTTTTCCTATTTTGTGGGTAATTTTTAAATAAAAAGAGACTTTTTATGGCTGATGAAGTGAAGAAATATCCGAGTTTGATACTGGGGCTTGATATAAGCACCGCATGCATCGGTATTTCTGTTATTTACGATGATGGAGTCAACGAGCCCAACGTTGAAATTATTTCCCATGTCTCCCCGAAGATTGACAAGAATATCAAGGGGATTGAGGCATTGATTCTAAGGAAGGATATCTTCGAGAAAAATTTCCTTCTTAGAATGGACGAAGTTCTTGCGAATATCAACTGTCCACTCAAAAAAATTACCGAATGTATTATCGAAGCACCATTGGTGTACACATCAGCCGGTTCCAACGCACAAACCGTTTCCCAACTCAATCAGTTCAATGCACTTCTTTCCGAGGGAGTGTATAAGGTTCTCGGTATTGTCCCACACTATATCTCGAGTTATGATGCCCGTATGGTTTCATTCCCTGAGCTACTGTCAGTAAGAAAATTCAACAAAAAGGGAGAATTCTATCCGGCGAAGCACGTGGTCAACGCCTTGGAGAATAATCACCTTATTCTTTTCGGCTCATATCCATTCGATTGCGACAAGAAGGGAATTATGATGAACTGTGTATGCGAGAAATACCCGAATATTCCTTGGCTATACAATAAGAAGGGAGAATTGAAGAAGGAAAACTATGACTCTTGTGACGCCCTAATCTGTGCTCTCGCCTACTCAAATCAGAAACGTAACGGTGAACTCGACGCTAAGGTGACGAAGTACGGCGTGGTGCCGTCAGAGGATGGTTCAGCAACGGAAATTTCGTACACGGTAAGTGTCTGGAACAGAACTTATAACAAAAAACTTATCATACCCAATCCTTCTGAAGATACAACAGAAGAGTAGTCCACAAAATTTTAATCCATAGTATTGCTTGTTTGCCCGCATTTTGCGGGCTTTCTTTTTTATTGATATGCAACATTTCGCACTCAAAATCTATTTATATTAAAATAAAAACAAGAAATACTATGAGTGATTTTTCAGATATCGTAAAATTTGCGGCTGAAAGAGGTATATTGCTCGATTCTTGCGGCGAAGCTGAAAGACAATATTGGTGGGGGCTCTACAATGACCTTTGCGGAATGTCTGTCGAGGACGCATTAAAGGTTCAATATTACCACGATAACGGTGGAGACGAACCAGCGCAGAAGAAGAACACTATCAACTTTGTCATGAAAAAGGGCACGGACGAGGAGTACACGCTATCCCTCGTTCCTTCATTCGCACCAGAGGCTCCTGTTATCGTATCCTTCACAATGGACGGTGTTTCCAACACAGTAACCATTCCTGCGGGTAGCACAACATACGATACGGGCATTAAGAGTGCAGAGAACCCTACGAAGCCATACGCAGAAATATCAAGCATTTCAATTCAAGCCGACGATCCTACTTACAAATACGAATCAAAGAATTCTGTTGCAACGGGTTTCTTCAAGCTCACTATTGACAAGGACGGCGATGTTATGGTTGATGACGTCAAGTACGGAACTATCGTTTCACTTCCTACCGTTCCTGAGGTTGAAGGACACGACTTCACTTGGACTGACTCCAAGGGAGAGGTTATAACAGGTTCAACAATAGAAATGCCTGAGGCTGACTATTCAGTCAATGGCGCATATACCGTTAATGAATATCAGCTTTCATTCAACGTTGTTGAGGAATATCTTGACAACGGAAGCATTGCGACAAGGGTATATACTGCAGGAACTGTCACGATTAACTACGGCGAGAAGGTTATCAACTACGTGAAATCATACGTTCCTTCAAGAATCGGAATGACAATAACCGGCTGGGAATTGGAAGACGGTACGGATATCGACGCCAACTACACAATGCCCGCTCAGGACATTACTGTCAAGAACAGGTACGAGCTCAACACATACGAACTTAAATATCTTGTTGACGGAACCGTGTTCTATCAGGATACCCTATACTACGGAGAGGAAATCGTTCCTGTTGAAAATCCTTCTAAGGTTGGATACACGTTCAACGGTTGGGACAAGGAAATTCCCGCAACAATGCCTGCTGAGAACATTACGGCTAACGCAAAATTCACGGCTATAAACTATTATATATATTATAAGGTTGATGGCGAGACTATCTACTCTGAAGTTCACCACTACGGAGACGCTATTACAATCCGCCCTGATGAAACGAAGACAGGCTACACGTTCGCTTGGAGCCCTTCTACGCTTCCTGCAACAATGCCTGCTGAGGATATCAATGTCGTTGGTGCGTTCACGGCTATCGACTACACCTTCAAATGTGTTGTTGACGGCGAGACTGTCGTTGAGAAAATTTACAATTACGGAGACGCAATCGAGGCTGTCGATGAACCTTCAAAGACGGGATACACATTCGACGGATGGAATCCTTCAATTCCTGCAACAATGCCAGCGGCTGACGTCACGTGCGTTGCTCAGTTCACGGCTATCGACTACACAATCACCTATACTGTTGACGGCGTAGTTGTTCCTGAATACACTGAGACACATAACTACGGAGACGCAATTTCAATTCGCGAAAACGAGGAACGCGAGGGATATACATTCAGCGGTTGGAACCCTTCTGAGCTTCCTGCAATAATGCCTGCCGAAAATATCACAGTCGCAGGCACATTCGCGGTTAACCAATACACATTGGAGTACTATGTTGACGGTTCTCTCTACTCAGCCGAAACATATGACTTCGGCGAGTCTATCGTTGTAATCGACGAGCCTTCACGCGAGGGCTATACATTCAGCGGTTGGGGCGAGGTTCCTGCAACAATGCCCGCACACGATGTAAAAATCGAAGGTGAGTTCACAATCAATAGCTACGTTATTTCCTATGTTCTTGACGGTGAGCCTTACTCAGCGGAAACATACGAATACAACGAGGTTGTCGTTCCTGTTGCTGAGCCTTCAAAGGTGGGCTACACGTTCGGTGGATGGAGCGAGATTCCTGCAAGAATGCCTGCTCACGATGTGACAGTAACGGGTGAGTTTACAGTAAATTCACATACTATTACTTATATTGTTGACAACGAGGTTTACACCGCACAGACTTACAACTACGGTGAGACAATCGTTCCTGTCGAGGCTCCTTCGGTTGTCGGCTATCACTTCACAGAGTGGAGCGGAATTACTGCTACAATGCCTGACGAAGACTTGGAGGTTATTGCTGTTTACGACATTAACGTATGGACGGCAACATACCGTATCAAGAGCGGAGAAACATATTCAACGTATACTGCCGTAACTTATGAATATGGCGAGACAATCGTTGATCCAACTCCACAGGAGATTCCTGGCTATACATTTGCTTGGGAAGAGCACGTTGCGACAATGCCTGACAACGACACACTTATTACTGGTGAGTACACCGAGATTGTTGAGTCAACAATGGTTTATCATAACATACTCCAATACGACATTACGAGCGCAATAACTGCTGAAATCATGTCAGCCTCCACCTCCTATGACGGAAACGAAGAGCATGAAAAGATTGTCAATCCGAAAATTCACGCAGACGCTCAGTGCGTAGAGTGGGCGGCACTAAGAGACGCTGAGCTTGACGCCTACGATGATGACGGTGAAGAATATCATGTTGAGAAAGCTGATGAATATCAGGGATATATTGACGACTATGCAGCTTCTCCTGAATCAAGGTACGGATTTGTGTTTGCAATACCAAGCACACTTACCCTTACGCACCTTCTCGGTTCAATCGGTGAAGAGAAAACGGTTGAAACACTCAACACCATAACAATAGACGGAACAGATTACACCGTTTATAGATATGCGCCTGACAACAACGCATTCCACCAATGCGCCATTGAACTTGAGCATAAGTTTACAATAATTGTAGAATAAAATACTAAGATATAATGGCAACAATATTATCAGAACGTGTTTTTTACAATGGTGCCTATTCTGATGTTTCAATGGGCCCAGTGGAGAGCGTTGAGGCTCTTACAGGTTTAACTAATTTATTCCAAGGGCTCACTGTGACGGTTTTAGCACCTGTTCCTATGGAACTGTGGCTCCGTGATGGAAAGACAAGGGCATATTGGAGGATTAAGAGGTTCAAACCTTTCGCAACATTCGAAGACTTGCAGACTAAGACTTCGGCTATCGTCGGGCAAATGCATGGGCTTTTCGAAAAGGGTGTAGAGGCAACCGTTCTTGCTGACGAGACAAACGACGGCAAGTATACGAAATACTACGTTGACAGCAAGGCAAAGGTTGGCGGCGTATGGACACTCACTTGGAAGAAGGTTTCTTCTGACGGAGCAATCACAGTTGATGGCGACGACTTACCAAACGAATAAATTACAAAACAAAGATTATAATCTATGAAAACATTAAAAGGCTTTAAACAAGTAAGGTTCGAAACCTACCAAGCTGCGGTTTCTGCAGGAACCGCTAACGATTACCTATGGCTCGTCAGGGAATTCAGTGGTGAAACACCTATTTCCGCGGCTATCTACTATGGCGACCGCAAGTATGCCGAACTTAACACAGAAAGTCAGGATCAGAAGGTTCTCAATATTATCGCCGCTCTCGGTGATATGATTGACGAAAACGGTGAATGGGCTGGCTTCCTACCAACTCACGTTATTCTTGGCGACGAATCCGTTGATTCTGTAACCGCTGCTCTTGAAGCTCTTGAGAGTGCAATCCTTGACAACACAGCATTAATCTCAGGTAAGGTTGATATCGACGACTACGAGGCTGCTATGGCTGCCGTTGAGAGTGCTATCACCGCTAATGAGGGCGCTATTGCGGCTCTTGCTGAGGAACTCAACCTCAAGGCTGATAAAGATAACGTTTACACTAAGGAAGAAATCGACGCTAAAATTGCAGGCGCATTCCACTTCAAGGGCGTTGCATCAGGTATCAGCGACGACCTCACGACAATCTATGGCGAAGATGCTGGCGACGGTATCGTGGCTTCTGAGGAAAACCTTGGTGACGTCTACCAGATTGGCGACAAGGAATATGCTTCAAACGGAAGCGTTTGGGTTGAACTTGGTTTCAATTTTGACTTAACCCCAATCCTTAATAAGATTGCTGAACTCGAAGCTGCTCTCGAACAGGAGCGCAACGAGCGCGAGGCTCTTGCTGAGGATTTGGCTGACCTTTCAGAGAAAGTTGACGAACTTGATGACGTTGTAAGTCAGGAGATTGAAAAGGTTGCTGCACTCGAGCAGAAGGTTGGAAATACCGAACTTGGTGATTCTATTACCAACATTCTCTACGGCTTAATCACGGTAGAAGGTGACGATTTTTAATTGAATTAAAATCATAATTTTTAAATTAATCGGGACAATATTTGGTTGCCCCGATTTTTTTGTGTATATTTGCACGGTAATAGATTATGCGCGGATTTGAAAAAATAGAATTTATCCTTGCTTCGTTCCTTGGACCCCCGAAGAATGGAACCGACTCGCCGCAGCAACAGTACAACTGCCCTTGCTGTGCGCAGGAGAACGGTGGCGTTCCTGACGGAAAGTACAACCTTGAGGTAAACCTTCAACGAGGAGTTTACAAGTGTTGGAAATGCGCCGATACGAACGGGACGCAAGGTAGTCTTGGTTCGCTGATAAGGAAGTATGGCGGAAATGCCTTATATCGTCAATATAAGGAGGAAATCAACGCCCTTATCAAGGCGAAATTATATTCTATTGACGAATTCTTTGGAAGGGGTTCTGCGCTTGTTGAACGTCCGCAGATTAAACTCCCCGCTTCTTACAAGAAAATCAACCTGAACGGCTATTGTAAGTATAGTGTGAAGGAATATCTTGAAAGCAGGGGAATAACACAGGATATTGTCGATAAATTTAAATTAGGCTATACCGAACTCGAACCGGATAAACCTGACGGACAGGGGAGAAGTTGGAGTTACAGGATAATAATTCCTTCCTATGATATCGACGGCAAGCTGAATTTCTACGTCGGAAGGGATTATACAGAAAACGATAAACGTGCGAAATATAAGAATGTAACGGGCGTAAATAAGACGGAAATTATATTCCAAGAATCTCTTATTGATTGGGACGCGCCGATATATCTTTGTGAGGGCGCCATTGACTGCCTGTTCTTTCCCAACTCGGTTTCAATGTTAGGTAAACACTTGGATAAGGACGATTATCTTTGCACGCAGATCAAGAAATGTGCAAACAGCGATGTAATTGTCTGCATAGACGGAGATACAAAACTGTCAGAAACAAAGGCAATATATTCGCTTCTTAACTATGGAAGATTGAAAGGGAAAATTAAATATATCAGGCTCGGTGAGTCTCCTTGTTTATATAAAGACTTCGGAGAAATTTATCAGAAGGAAGGAAAACGAGGAATGATGAAAACCGTCAGGCTTGCTAAAACTTTTTCGGAGGCTGAACTCCTATTTTAAATTTTATGATAGAACTTAAGAGAATGTCGAAATTGCAGCGCTATGCTGCTTCGCTTGTTAATGATAAGGATAATGATATAATACAGTCACGCGGAACGAACAGCGTTTACTACAACTTCAACGGAAACCGTGTCAGGATTTCTGACCATCTGCCCGCTGAACATAATGTAGAAACCTACGGAATGGCGTTGTCAATTATATCAACGGAGGACGATAACACTTTTGTCCTTCAACGCGAATGCTCGGGCTACCTGACGGTAATAACGTACCGCCGCGCTCAGGAAATCCTTCGCTCTTTTGTATCTTTGGCAAACATAATCAAGCGTCCGGAGAATAACTTCCATTTGGAACGAGAATTTTATGATGTCGGTGTTACAATCAATGAGATTCCTTCCGAGATGCTAACAGCCAATGAAAGGAAAAAATTAGTGAACATAATCAACGGCGTGAAACTCCGTATTGGAAGCAACGCCGTCAAGAAAGAAAAGCAAGAGAAAAAACTACCAAAAATATGATTCAGAAAATTATTCACACAGCGGATATCCACATTCGCAACCTAAGGAGAATGGAGGAATATCAGAGACAGCTTCAGCGATTCGTTGACGAGTGCAAGGCTGAGGCAGAAAAAATCGGAAGAGAGAACCTGAGAATTGTCATCGCGGGCGACTTGGTGCACAATAAGCTCGATATCAGCGGCGAGGGCTATATTCTTGCTTCGTGGTTCCTTCGTCAGCTTGACGAGGTTGCGAAGACAATCGTCATAGCCGGCAACCACGACATGAATACCAACAACCTGTCCCGTCTTGATCCACTTTCAGCAATTTTCTCAATGTGTAATTTCAAGCAAACGATTTACCTTGACGAAATTTTGGAATATCAGTCTGGAACTTATGTTGACGACAATGTTGTGTGGTGCCTATACTCCATATTCGATAATTTCGCCCGTCCTGACATTGATAAGGCAAGAATGGACTATGGGGACGACTATACCTATGTAGGGCTCTTCCACGGTGTTATTAACGGCGCTAAAACAGACGTTGGATATGCCTTCAACGCAGGATATGACGTATCCTACTTCGACGGCGTTGATTTCTGCCTGTGCGGGCACATTCATAAGAGACAATGCCTTAAAAACAACGGCGTTCCCATTGTCTACTGCAGTAGCCTCATTCAACAGGACCACGGAGAAAATTTGTCCAAACACGGTTATCTTCTTTGGGACGTTGAGACACAAACATACGTTGAACGGGACATTGAAAACGAAGATTACGGTTTCTATACGTTCTCAATCAATAACATAGAAGATATTGACGAAGATAAAGAAGAAATCCTGAATCTATAAAAAGAAACTCGGTAATTTTTGAAGAATTACCGAGTTTTTTCGTTAATCATCATAACTTTGCGATACCTCTATTTTCATTTGCATACCAATTGGAGAATTTACGTTGTTTCCTCTTGAATAAACTTTGGTATTAACACCGTTGATTGGTACTGTGAATGAACTCATTGTATTTACTGTCTGACTTTCGTAATATCTGCCTTTCTGTCTGTCGTATGTTGCCGTGTGGTAATAATTTATTAATAAATAGTTTTTACAGACGAAATGGCACGGGTATATAAAGAAAAACCCCGCAGAAATGCGGGGTTTGACTATTAAATTGTAATATTTGGCGGGCATACGAATACTGTTTGATCTTGCCCAGCTATTGGCTGTGGAATTGTTATTGATTCGGTTCCACTGTTGACTGTCAAAACGTTTCCTCCACCATCGCGCACCACATATTCATACCATATGCCCACTCGTGTTCCATATCCAAGTGTGCTGCCTGAGCCAAAGAAGTACTGATCGCTAGAAACACTGTCATATCCCCACGCTCCTGACGAGCCATATCCAATCGAAATTGCATTACTTGCTATTATCTTGCCAACTTCATCATTGATACGAATTTTCCATTCAAGATCCTCTGACTGCCGCCCGGTACATGTATATTGTCCTTCGCCGAGGTAAACAAATACATCGCCCATATTTGTATTACCACTCTGTGTTATCGTTATTGTTCTCCTGTCCGATGCTGCACTAAACTGTGTATCATAGAGCATAATGCTAATTTGTCTAGAAGTGGCACTAGGATTCATAGGAACAGTCACTTGACGTCCTTGTATTAGCATGCCAGAAATATTAGTTGTTGCACTTAAGGCTAATGCCTCTGCGTTGAACGATGTAACGGATACGCCTGTAACCGTTTGTGTAGAGCCATCTCCATATGTGTGAAGCTCTGTTCTTTCGGTTTCACCGGATGCGGTAAGAAGTACGCTTGAATTTCCACCAATAACCAAACCGCTTCCGCTACCGTTCAATGTGTACGACTTTATAGTAGAATTCGAAACAGATATGGTTACATTCGTAGCATCTCCGCCATCGCCATTAGAATTAATTCCTTTGAAGAAGAACCAATCGCCAGGGGATTCTATCTTGAAATCAAACTCGGTATCGTAAAAGGTTGTCGTATCGCCAGACATTCTAGAACAAATAAACGTAACTCCGCTTGCATTGTTTTCAATGATACTAACAAATGGCACTGCTTTAAGTGCATAATTGTTATAAGTTGCACCACTTATGCAGCCCTGTGTGCTTCTTGGCGTTACGCTGACAAATCTATCGGTGTCGGAAACCCACAACCTTGGATAATATAGCCTATACACACCGGCTTTAAACCTAACAAAATGGAGATTGGTGTCAGGGGTTGATACGGCAGTTACTCCACTAACAACGCTTGTCGCATCAAAAACATGCAAATCAGTCATTGTTAATCCTGTATATGTCGAGTTTGCCACATAAACGGTACTTCCAAACATTAACGTCCTTGACTCATGTCCGTAACGTTTCTGTGTCATCATATTTGTCCTGCTAAGCACTATCCACCCATAGAATTTGCCATAATCAGGCTCACCAAATCCAAGAAGTTCAATAACTTCATTAGATATTACAAGTCTTCTCTTCGGTATTCCATCCTCAAAGAAATATGCCGAATTATTATCTATTTTAATGGCGGTACTGTTGTAGTTATTTCCGTCTTTACCGCGTTCATTATATACCAAAGTTATTCTTCTACCAACTTGTCGGTTATCGCTAGGTAGTGTTAAGGAATTTTGCCCGCCGCCAATAAAGCCAGTATTTGCTGAAAAGTAAACGTTATCGTTAATCGCAACAACATCTTCTGGTGACATTACGGTTGGGGCGTCGTCATCCCATATGTACTCGGAATCCATATCTAACCGCTTAAATGGTTGAGAAAATCTACCAGGCACCGTAAGCATACTTGAATAAACTTCACCCGTATTGAAATTGACGAAGAAATTCGGAACAAACGCTGATTTCAACAAAATGTTCGGAATGCTTACATCGTCTATTTCGGCTGTTCCTCCACTATTTGCTTTTAAGAATAATTTAAATGAGTTAGACTGTGTATAAGCTGTTGAAGAAGGTATGTTTTTACGGTAGATTCCTTCCTTACTAAACATAAACTCACCGTAGAATACAGCATCACCAATATCACCATAATCCGAAATAAGTATTTCCGTATATAACGCTTTGAACGAATCAAACTTTGTCCAATGCGTATTTACATCCGGCGTTATGTTATGCGAAGAATATGGATAAGGCCCATCCGAGTCAAGGAACCAATATTCTTTCACCGTATTCTGAACACCGTTTTCTACGGTTGTCCTTTCATATGAAACATATGGAGCAAGAGTTTCAGTTGTTATATAAGTTTCTCCACTGCTATATGCCCCAGCTGGATAAAGCATTTTTCCTCTTCCGTTCTCTCCCGGTCTTCCGTCAGCACCCTTAGGAACACTGCTTATCCTTAAATTTTGTTGATATAATATATTATCATAGTTAACCTTCACAGGAATATCTATCGCGCCATTAAATCTGTACGTGCTATCTACTCTGATATTGAATGTGCAGACATTTGCATTATATGTTCCATTAAAGGTAACACCTGTACCATATCCAAATTCCTGATATGTACTGCTTACCGCTGAAACATTAAACACAACAGGAACACTTGCGCTAAAAGTAACCTGAGGGTCTGATTCAAATCTCACCGTTCCCGTTATAACCTCCGTCTGTAAAGGGCTTCCGCTATCATTTGTTGTTATAACGGCATTGTCGGGGGTTAAGTAAAGGAATGATGGATCCTTTTGCCCCTTGTTTCCATTAATTGAGTATTTTGCGTAATAGTTAACGGAATCGTATGTAACATTTATATCTACGTCAATAGGATTATCGATGTTAATCCCATCCCTCGCAATGAATGTGAGAGTAACAGAACTATTTGCTGTTGTTGCACTACAGTCAAGCTTGTTGTTTCCATTAACACCCGTGATAACACCGCCAGAGAATGACGTGTTAAACAATTTTACGTTAGAGACAGAAAGGTTAACTTTCGTATCTCCCTTTCTGAGAGAAATTTCTGTTGTACATCCCGTATATCCTGTAACGCTTGAAGGTAGGTCAAGAATGCCATCACTTCCAACAGGTATAAACGAATTCTCAGGGTCTATTGTAAGAACCATCGCATCGTTTCCGTCCTCTCCGTCGCTGACAAGAGGAATTGTTTCGAAATCGAGCAATGTACTTCCTGAGAACATATAGACTATAAGATTTTTCTTGTTATAATCTGCACTGGTTAGCGAGATTATCCAAGTAGTCGTGTTCGCTGTTTGCGCAACTGTAAGAGTCCCGGAAGGAGTTGGCTCAACCCCGAAGTTATACTTCACGGTTGTATCTCCCGTAGTGAGTTGTTCGTCATATCCGCTCCATGTTGTGGCGCTTAGTACGAATGTATTCTCCCCGAATGGCTTATGCGTTTCCTTGTCAAATTTAACAATTCCGACGCTTGGTACAAGTCTATAAACTTCTCCGTCCTTTCCACTAGGAACGCCCGTTATGGTATAGATTGCACTTCTGCTATCACCACCACTTGAAACGGCTTCAACCTTAATTTCATAATGTTTAACTTGGTTGAATGCAAACCCAGCCGGAAATCTTATTTCAACTTGGTTATTATTAACCGTTGCAGCGGTTGCAACCTTATCATGATTGTTATCATATATGTACTGAATCTGAGAATCACCAGAGTATATGTTTACACTGCTTATGGTTAATGCGGTTGTTCCACTATATAGAGATATAGTTCCCGTTGATGCCGTGAAAGCAACATCAAGAACATCATCGTTTCCGAGCCCTATTGTGTCATGTTCATTTTCCAAGTCTATTGCTATAGAACCTGCCCCGTCCCTACCGTCATAAAGAACAGGAACGGTTTCCTTATCAACAATCGTGTTGCTGAGAACATAGTAGAACGTAATCGAACTAGCTACAAGGAACTGATTTCCTACAGTGTTTCCTGAAAGAGGTATATAGCCGCATGCTTCGGTTGCATAGTTTCCAGTACTTGCGGAATATGGCATCGACTTTTTGAATGTGTAAGAAATCTGTGTACCGTTATCAATCCATGTAAATGTCTTGAATGTCGTTCCACTGTTTGCCGTTAACTCATTATAGCTATTATAAACAATATCAAATGACACCCATATATTCTTGTTATCAGCTTCGCTTACACCCTCTATTGCCAAACAGGTAATCTTGTTAACGTTAATAAACTTATCCGTTGAGTTACTGTAATACACCTTGATAAAGTCATCGGAAGGAACAAGCCTTGTGACAACGCCATCCTCGCCACTTTCAAGCCCAGTAATTGTAAACACCTTCGACATTGGATGTGAAGTACCATTTACGTTAACCTGAATATGCTTGATTGCGTAATCGCCTCTGAAGTCAATATGGTTATTTTCTCCCTTGAGCACAATTTTTACTTCTGCTGTCTTTGTGCTTGCAGTATATCCACTCACTAAGACAATCTTATTATCATTAATAAGGGCTTGTGTGTTTGTATAATCTGAATTTCCGGAGTATGCACTTATTGTAATAGTGTCTATTGAAACAGCCTCTGTTCCATAGAACATTCTTACCATTGTAGAAGCCGTTACATCTGAATCGAGTGTTCCATTTCCTCCAATGCCAATTGCCTCAACTTCGTTGCTCAAATCAAGTGTAATAGAGCCTGCGCCATCTGCGCCATCGTAAATAACGGGAACCGTTTCTCTATCAATAATTGTTGTGACGGTATTTCCATTAAACGCAACATAATAGAATGTTATACAATTATCAATAATTAAATTTCCTGTATTATCGTCTGTTAGATCAATGGCAGTTCCGCATGAAGATGTGCTTGCTGTTGCAATGTCGTTATATCTGAAAACGGTTCCTCCTGTTAATCCATCAGTTAATCCTTGTGCGGTATATATTGTGTCATCTTTTGATACAAGTATATTATCTCGCCCGCCAGAAACTTCTCCGCTTCCGTTATAAACTGAGCAAGTCATACAATCAATAGATGCTTCACCGCCATTGTTAACGCTTATAACATCCGCAGAAGGAACAATCTTGAATACCTGTCCATCCTTTCCTTCTTTGAGTCCGACAACCGTGAAAACTTTTGACATAGGAAAAGCTTCACCGCCAGAACTTTGTGTATATCCGGTTACACTGATAAGGAACTGCCTATGTTCTGTCTTATCATAGAATGAAATCTTGTTTTGCGCCGTTGCATTAAGTCCTATTTGTATTTTAACTCCAGACAAATGGTCTCTTGACGTCTTATAGTTTTTAACAATTTTAATTGTGTCGTTTCCTATAAGAGCATCGGTTCCATCATTTTGCCCCGTATTTCCGGCGGCAGACGCACCATAGCCAACCACAGTCACATCATCACTTAGATTTCTAACATAAAGTGGCTCCGTTCCGTTATAAATCATAAAACTTGTTACAGCAGTCGTAGCTGATTCGAACATAAGGTCGTCCCCAACTCCAATCGGCTCAATCTCATTGTCAAGTTCCATTACTGAATATCCCGCGCCATCCTTTCCATCTTTTTGGATAAGGATTGTTTCTCTATCTGATACAGGAATCATCCAATCTGTTGCCCCAATATATTTTGTAACAAGATAGAATACAACATACTGAGGATTTAACAAGTATTGCTGATAATTTGCCATATCAGTTAAATCGAACTCAGCCTTATTTTCAGTAGCCGTTTCTGAATTCCATATTAGCAATGTGCTACCCGTTATGTCGTCTACATCTGTATATGTTACACCAGTAGATACATATATTCTTGCTTCGCTAAAATATGTTCCGGCGCTAATCAATCCAAGAAGTTTCTGCTCATTATAGAATGGCTCAACAATAAGGCTTGTCTTATCAGCACTTCCTGTGTCAATTGTTCCTGTATTCGGGTTATAAAGAATAACATCAGTGCTTGTAATAAGCTCAAATTCTGCACCATCTTCACCGCCTTGAACGCCTGTTATTTCAAAAACAGCAGCCGGTATTGCCACACCGTCTTTCTTTGGCGTTATAACAAATTCTATTGTTTGGTCATATTCAAAACTTGCCCCACTAACAACTTCAAATGTTATCTTATTCATGTTTGTTCCACTGAACACAACACCGATATTGATAGTTCTTCCGCCGTCAACAATAGTATCACTAGTGTGCCCTGTTGTTAACGTTTTTCCATTAATTTGATACTCATCAATATCAAGTATGGTGTGCCCGCTATTAACGGTTACAATAGTGAACTTCTCTACTGTCGTATTTAGAATCCAATCATTTCCTAGTGAAATTGTGCAGGTATCATTTGAAGAATGTGTACTTATTGAGCCTTCTCCATCCTTTCCATCTTTACCGTCTTTCACATATGGAACAGTTTCCCTATCTATAATAGCGTTATTATGTATAAGATAGAATACTATGCCGCCTTCTGAGAACGCTCCAACTTTTACTCCCGTAGAAGGATAGTCAATCATGTTTCCTGTAATACTTGAATATGGCGTAACGCCGGTACTATACTTAATAGTCCAACTACTTCCCGTTAACTCAGTACTACCGGCATATGCAACGCATGTAACCGCCGTTGTTACTGCAGTTAATCCATCGTCTGAGAACGAAACCATATCTACGGAAGGAAAAAGCCTATAAACTTCGCCATCTTCTCCCGTATGAACACCAACAATCGTATATCCAAGTGTAGTTGTGAAATCCCCATATACAATCTCAACCTGATAGTTCTTCCTTAGGCTGTTTGCTGGATTAAACTGTGTTCCGGCAGCTAAAGACAGCGTAATTTCAATACCCTTATTATCAGCCGTAACTGCTGAACTCCAACTTTCGTGCGTTGGATCACCAATCCCCGTCAAGTTAACTGATTGTGGCTTATACTTCTCTGTTCCGAATATAATATAAGCTGTTGTTTTGAAATCAACTGCAACATCAAGAGTATCGTCATCGCCGATTGAAACTCCGTCCATTTCGTTTGTTAAATCAGCGATTATAAGAGAACCATCTTTTCCGTTTTCACCCTTTATTCTTGAAATTTTCCAATCCGGCTTATTTTCTTCGTTCAAAACATATGCGCCGCCAACAACTTTACATTCTGCAAGCCATACGGCGTTATTCTGAGGATTATCATACCATCCGTTGTCGTCAGGATTTAAATGTGCAACACCCGGTGCATCGTCCCTAGGCGAGGTTCTTAATGGCTTTGGCACATTTTCACATGTGTATTCTGTGTATCCACTATTCCATTCCCTGTCGATATCTTCGCTATCGGCTGCAATAGTTGGCTTTGTCCAAGCCCATTCACTCTCCTTATTTGGAACCACATGTTCATTCTTAGAAAATTTTCTTGAAGACATCCATATAACAGCTTCCGTATTACCATTTGTATCAGCAGAAGGAATACCATCATACCAATCAGAAGGAGAAGAAGGCACCGGCGCATAATATGTACCGCCTTCGCCCCTCCTTATTGCCTCATATAACGCCTGCCATTCTGCATTAATGGCTTCTTCATTTCCAAATAATGCGTTACTTCTTTTAAAAATCGTTGAACGATAATCTGGTGAGGTTCCTGGTAAACCATCCTCACCGGCCGGACCCCTTGCGCCAGTTGGACCCTGAGGGCCCTGAGGACCACGCGGTCCCTGTCCGCCGCCGTCCTGTCCGTCTCTACCATTATCTCCCTTGTCTCCCTTCTCAACATACAAGTCATAATGGACAATCCATTGCCCGCTTGGAGTCTGCTCGTTGTTAACAAAAACAACCTTTGAGCCTTCCCCATATTCTACAGTATATGTGTGATCAAACACAATCATAGGGCAAAGGATTTCGCCCGTAGTAGCGTCAACGCAAGCGGAGTTCTCAATATTGAAGAAAGTGTCACAATCTGAGAATCTTGCGGTTCTTCCTGTGCTGTTGATAAACGTCATCATTGAGTTGAACGCCGTACAGTAGGCGCTCCTTGTCTTCGGAACTCTCGGTTCAATATTGCTGTCTATCACAGGCTCCGCTGACGTACCATAGCCAGTTTGCCCCGGATAGAGTCTCTTCTGAGTGTCTGAATCGTAGATAAAAGGATTATTTCCGCTTTCATTTATGATGTAAGCGTACTCCTTAGCATTGAGCTTCCATTTAAACGTTGACATAATATGTGTTTAGTTTTCGAATTTTATTTCTAATATTGAGGTTGATGGCACAACCTGCATTAAGTACGGCATAACCGTTTTCTTGATATATTCCTGTTCCGGCTCGCTGTCGGTTCTGAACGTTATAATCAAATTTTTTCTGTTTACGACGGACGGTTCCGCATAAATCGTATTGTTGTCGCTGTTTCCGCCATTGCTTCCGCGAACGTCACTCGGCTTAATGCCGTTGTAGTTAAATCCTTCTACATATGACATTTGCACGCCCAAATAATCTCCTTTATAGTCCAGCTTAAGCCATATTTTCCCATCAGATGCATATTTTTCGTACTTATTTGTCTGTTCATTAAGGATATAATAAGCATCGCCAATATTTTCTTCAGATGCAATAACCCCTTCACCCGCGCCTTCTCCGTAGATAGTGGTCCCATCTTCACTTATTCCAGTCGCAACGCCTTTATCTTCCATAAGGTAAAGTTTCTGCTGATTCAGACTATCGACGTCATATTGAGACTTATCATAGAAATACCAACATTTCTTATTGTCAATAGCCGGCTCGGAAATATTGAATCCCTGATTTCTAATTTCAGGAATTATTTCTCCGCTCGTACAATCATAGGCGTTATCTCTAAATACTTCATCCTCGATTGAACCTTTGAATATTTGTTTCAAATATTCGAAGAATTCTGCTCCGTCGTCATAATTATCAAATCCAACGTGAGGGTTGTTTCCGCGATATTCGTCAATTATCTTCTCGAGATACTCAACGTGTGCCTTCGCTGCTGGCTCTGTAACAGGAAGCCAACCGTCACCGCCGATTTTGTCCAAATTTTCGACGTTTTTCAAAACAAAATAATTTGTCGGCTGCGTGCTTCCGAAATATTCTGAGAAATCTGAAATATCTGATACGTAACAAATTGTACCGTTCTTACTTTCGTGAATATTACCAGGAAGAAGATTCTTCAATCCACCTATTGTCTCAGAAAGACTAAGATAGTTAATTGTCTCCGAATATTCTCCGCCTGCAATCTTTCCCCATCCGCCTTTCATTTGGAAATATGGGTTTCCGTCCATATCCTCAGCCGCGACGAACCAAGGAATTATCGTCTTCCAAAGCTGCTCTGTCTTTGAGTAGTACTTGTTTCCAACCTTAATCATTTGTGGGTCGGATTCCGTAGCGAACTGCGGAACGCTGGACATACTAACGGGGCTGTAATTGCTGTTCGCAGCTATTTCATCGTAAACGTATCTTGGATAATAAAACACACTGACGGGAAGTCTCTCAACAGTATTATAATCAACCCCCTCAGGTGCGTCCGTCTCCAAACTGTCCCTGTATGCACCATATTTCTCTGCCGCGAGTTCGTCGCTTGCTGAGCAGTGCGTGGTTCCTACACTCTTAACCGTTGCGATTGCAATTTGCTCGTCAATACTGTAATCACCTTCGCCCGTTCCCTTAAATTCGTCTGAATGATAGCCGAAAAGCCCGAGAATCATTTCAATACCATAGCGGGTTCCCTTTCTTGAGAAAATTTGTCTGGTATTAATTTTTAAATTGTTAAGGAACTTTACATTCGCGTCAACGACGCCGTAATCCTCGTTTGATTCGTGAGAAGGAATCGTTGCATTGCTGTCGAGCGTATATACAGAACTGCTTACTTCCCACCCAGACAATCCGAGCGTATCGCTAAGGAAATAATCCGGAAGATTACCCTGCTGACTGTATGTTATCTTATTCGTCGCACGAACATTATCAATGTAGCGCTTGAGTTCGTCGAAAAGTCTTCCGTAAGCCCATAGAAGCCCCTGAACCTTCGTCGTTCCCTCATTATAATCGGAAGAATCCTCGTCACTGTCTGAGCGTGAGAACGTGATATCCATATTCTTGATAGAATCGTGCGTCATCATTCTCCAAAGATTATCCGTACGATAACTGTCATAGAAATCTGCAAGCGTCAATAAGTCATTGATATACTCTGTATATCTTACGGAAGAAATATCCAAGTTCCAATCGTCGTCAACTGGCCAGGTAAAACGTTTCTTGTATGTTTCAATACCGCGCATTGTCTCGTGCGGGAAATCAAGTGTAGCCGTGTACTTCGGATTGCTTGTTCTGTTAAGAAGGAGTTTCTCGAAGTCGTCAAGACTGTTGAAGAAAATTTCCAACTCTTCCTCAGAAGGGCGAACCCTGAAATTTTTCCTACTTGTAATGTAATATGGCTCTCCGTTAAACGTGAATCGTATAACATAGGCAGGAGTTCCGTCAACGTCTATGGATATAATCTTATCCCACGTTCCGTCCATTCCGCAGTAGTCTGGATTGTAGCAAACATTGTCAAATGAATCTACACAACCCTCCGCCTCTCCATTTAAGGTAATCAAATATCTTGAATAAGAAGTTTGGAAGTGTCTTAACGGATTTGTTACGCTACTTTGGTTAATATTGCTTGAAAAGAAGTCGATTTCGAACGGATTATTGAATACATACCACTTCGGAACACCGATACAACAGGCAACGCCTATCATTTCATAGGTTATGAACGTTTCCTCGTCTGTTGAATAAGCCTCTGCGGGAAAATTTTCGATAATATGCTTCACGGTTGACTTGATAAGTTCCGTACAGCTTCCGTAATACGCGTAACTTAGAAGAGTGGTGTTGTCGCTCTTTATGACGATTTCACCCTCGCTTCCTGCCTGTCCCTGAGAGGCACCTTCGCTGAGCGTCCAAGTGTCTGTCTCGCCACCGCTCGCCGTATGCTTAAGATATTCTCCGAACTTGTGCGCCCTACTACCTGTCTTGGCGTTGTTGAACGCCATTTTGAAGTTGTTTTCCCCGTGAGCGAATACGCCGTCGTTCCAACCGCTAAGGTTGGTTGTGGTCATAAAGTCCCTTTCATAAATCTGCCCATTAGGGGCGTTTTTATGAAATTCCTTAAGCGTATAATTGCTTCTTGTGACTGTATATCCGTTCTTCACCATATTAGTACACGTTCTCTATAACGTCCTTAAGCTTCTTTTCTTCTCCGTAATCAACATTTTCAGTCTTTGGAAGCTTGAAATCATAATGTACACCCTCGTTCGGGTTAACAATGTTGCCATAATCAGCCTGGTGGTAAACACTGCCGTCCTTGTTGAAGGTAGTAATCGTTCCTTTGTCGAGATTTCTAAGCTGCGTTCCCTCGAGCATTGTAGAAACAGTCTCAATATCGTGCTCAACCATTTCAATTTCCAATGCAATTGGGTTAAATTTCGTGTTGATAAGAGCAATTTTCTGATTTGTCTGCCCGATTCCGGGAAGACTGTTGCTCTTGAATGACAATGAGGAACTTGGAGTGAGCGTACAGAAGATAAGACTGCTTGAATCGTTGAACCTGTACCTGATTCCTTTCTGAGAAGTGTCATTAAGGTTCTGCGCAACGGGCTCGCACCTGTTATTTGAGGTTATAATCCTGTAATCTCCCGTCCTTGTAACGCCGTCCTCGCCGAAATACTCTACACGGTACCCTACAAGGTTTCCGTTATTTGTAATTTCCGCGTCGGTAATCGTTGTTGCGTCCAATACAATACCGCGGACGTTTGACATAGCCGCAAGACGGCAGTCTCCGTCAAGAATCTTTGTAAAAATTTCCTTTGGTTTTATATAAATTGTATAAATTCCGACTTTTCCGAATACGTCAAGCGGAAGCCTTAGATTGTACATTCCGGGAAGCGTAAGAACAGGCTTGTCAGCCACAGCGGAATACTCTCCTGTCACTTCTGATAGGAGATTGCTGCTCAACTGCTTGAAGCTATTGAAATCAGCCGCCTCTGTACTATATGAGGGGCGGTAATGATAAAAAATATCTACATCGGCTGCAGTAATCTGCGCAGGCCTTTTTGTTCCGTAAGTTCCGTTTGCCATAATTACTTATAAATAGTTTGTCTTATCTGTTTTCGTCGTCTATGATTTCAAAAAATCCGTTCTTGTACTTCACCAAATCGTCAAGTGAAGTTATTTCTCCAAGGATTGAGTGTCTTTCATAGGCTGCTGAGGTTCCGCGCTCTATTCTAACGTTGTCGGCGCTTACTGACATATCCTGTATTCCGAACAGCGATTCCTCCTTGAAATACGGTACATCCTGCGATTCTGTTCCCGTCCTTTCTATCGTCGCGCTGAAATCAGCATACATTCTATCTGCATATAATCTACGTGCGCTGTAATCAATATCAAGATAGTAGAATAACTTCTGACTTGGTTCGCTCTCCATTGTTACGTCAAAATATCCGTAAGTCTCACGATATGGATAAACCTCCGTATATTCAACTATATTCTGCCCTTCACCCTTATCAATATAATAGAATGTTATCTCTTCGTCCGTCCTTGAACTACTACAAATGTATGGAACGGCTGTTTCGTAGAAGATTTCGCCGTTGATTGTTCCACCCTGCTTCAATTCTCCTCTATTATTATACAATAGGCTGAACGGCATTTGCTCGCCGTTATCGTCTACGTCCGCGTTCTTGTAGTTGCTGAGTTTGCTTTCGGTAATTCCCGTTATGCCGCTTATGAGTGAAGAATCGTTCTCCTTCTCCCAATACTCGCTTCCTTCCGCCGGCGGATTGACGTCATAATATCCCTTCACAAAATACTTCTCATTTCCGTCCGTCTTTACGTATGTAATATCAGGATTTTGTAGAACTGCGGCGTCACTTCGGTATGCTTTGTAAATATCGTCGTCAGGATCTGAAATCCTTTCTTCAATGAACTCGCTCAGTGTCGTTGGAACAGGAACCTCGAGAACTGCATATCCCTTTTTAAGCGTCCATACGATTCCGTCTGAATCGCTAACCTTGTCTCCGACAATATACTTTCTGCCGGGAACCCAATCTGAAGCAACGGAAGTGAAAATTCCCATATCCTCATTCTCACTTTCAATATAGAATATAATTGGAATGAAACCCTCCATTCCGCTTGTCGCTTTCTTTCTATATTCTGCAAATTGAATGAAGTTCTTAGCCCTGTTAAGCGCAGGTAAATTTCCGTTGTCAGTGTCAAGTTTAAAATATGAAATGAAATCAGCGAAATTGCCGTTAACCCAGAAATAATCACCGACACATATTCCGTTTACGATATTTCTGTTATTGGTATTATCGTTATATCTTACTTTTCCGCCGAATGAAACCTCAAATCCCGAAACAGTCCAATTTTCACATTCAGGACTCTCATTATAATAAGTGTTTCCGCTATCGTCCCGCACTGTTTCAAGGCACGCGCCTTTCACATAAGGAACGGTTGTAGAGAATATAAACTCACTTGGGCTCTCCAAGAAATCCTCTATCGGAATTTCAACCATTTTCCTTCCCGTGCCCCTCGCACAGAACTGGAATATCCTTGAACTCCTGAAAAATTCATTAATGTAGGTAATGATATTCATCATAGTACGATACCTTAGCACAACTCTTTCCATTGCACCCTTTGAGATATCGTCATAATACCTTTCCTCGTTGTTCCTGAACCTTATAAGCCCGTCTTCTGCTCCGTTGGAAACACCTGCCTTGACAACCGGCAGATTGTCATAAATCTCCTCGGGAACAAGTCTGTTATTTTCAAGAATAATGTCATCAGCGAGTCCGCTCGCCGATGTCTGTTTCACAAATCTATTCTTGAATTGCTCGAGGCTTACTTTTCTTACTATTGTTTTCATAATCCTTCGTAATAGTTGTAAATGTAAGGAGGAAGATTTACTGTTATTGTCTGATCACTTGTTGATAGCGGAATGAAAACGCTTACACGTCCAGAATCGCTAAATGTTATGTTAGGGTCGTCAACAAACGTAGCATTAATCGTCCAATCAACAATTCGTGTTGTGCCGTATATGCTCTTATCGGAAATTTCTGGGAATTGTATCGGAGACACCCCCCAAAGAATATTCGAATTTGTAAATCCACGATTAACTGTCGGGTCGCTTAGCCATAATATTGAGCCATCGCTCATCTCCATATATATGTCACTTGAAACATTGACTGCTTCTGTTGACGGCCATTCCCAATAGAACTGAGAACCGCTAAGATTAACGTAAACTTTTCCAACCGTTGAGACTTGCGAAACTGTTGTTTCGTGATAAAATAGCCCAAGTGCCTCGTCCTTTATAACTACGCCGCCGTATCTTTCAGATGTTGTATCATTTTGCGCCACGCTAAACGTGAAAATCCTCTTATGTTCCGAAGGTACATCTATTGCGCCGTCGAGTGTAATCCATGGAATGTATGAATTTGGAACAAATGCACTTCCAAATCCATCCGGATCATAAATTTCAACGTCAAACGTTCCTCCTTCATTAGGGAAATCTGTTATATTAAGAGGAGAACCGCCCCAATCTGAAACGACGCCAAATTGGGTAACTGTCACATTGATTTCTATGTTGAATGTCCTATCCCTTACAACGATAACACCATTAATAGGTGACAGTCTATTATTTCTTCCGAATGTAACAGTAACCGTTTTTGTTCCAACGCCGCCATTATCTGAAACGGTAACATAATCTTTTCTTATAATATCCCATCCGAAGTTTTCCGGGTCGTTGATTGTGATTGTTGTAGAGGAACCTTCCCAATCGGATTCTACGGCGCTTGGTGAAATGTAGAACGGATAATTTGCCTTATCCTGTACAACGATAAGCGTAAACGTCTTGTCGCCACACTCGAATGTAGCGTTCATTTGTCTCGTGTCTCCGCTTTCTGCACCCATATTTGGAGAGACATTAACAGTTATAGACGTTGCTCCATTTCCTTGCGTAGGTGATATTGACATTCGTTCATCGCACGACACCATTCTCCATTGTTTTCCATCTGGCACTATGACGCTTCCTTGAATATTTCCTCCCTCGTATCCAATATTTCCACCGTAGTTAAGAACCGCTTGATAATCCTCTCCTGAATTCAATCTTGGCTCAAATAGATTTAGATTTAAGACCTCACTATTTGAAATATTTGGAAAATACCATATGTATCTATTTTGATTATAATCAAATTCAATTCTAACCTCCACATACATGTCCGAATATAATTCGTTCATGTTTATATATTTCATTCCGCTCCCGTCTACCGCTTCGTAGTTTCTCGGAAACCTTGAATCTGTTGGGGATATTACGTTTCCATTTGAATCAGTCGGAATGGTGAACGGTATAGTATAACCGTACTTCGCATGGCTAAATTCAACTTTCATATATATTGTCGCCTTGCCATCTTCGTCTAATAGTCCGGGAAACAGATAAAGATAAAACCCCTCGCTTGACTCTGTTGTGTTGTATTTATTTCTACAAGAAAATTCCGCTGAAAGCCTTTCTGTTGCATTTTCAGTAAAAACGTATTCACCATCGGCGCCGTTTACTGCAGAGCCATTTTTTACCGAACCGGTTCTTACGTTCGAAGAATATTGCCCATATAGCTTCTCGCCATTCAGAAACATTGTTGACGTAAACAAAAGTTTTTGCGTTCTCCTATCCCTTGTATTATAAAAAGACAAACGCAAAAAAGAACGGCTTATCCTATTCCTCATTTTAATAACGTCTTCATCCGTAAACCCAAGATAGCCTATAAGGTCCGCTTGTTCTGGCGTATTTCCATGCGCCGGAACTAGAATTGAGCCCGCGCTTGCGTAGTTATTCCAATATAAGTCATCTGAAGTCTTCCAATCGTTATACGTATATCCAATTACTCGTTCTTCCCCTTCTTCAACGCCTTTAATTGGTTCTGCTGTACGTTCTCTGAAATGAAGGTTAAACCTAAGTTCTTCCAAATCACGCATTTCTCCATTGATAATATAGACGGGTGAGAAGCACTTCTTTTCGTAGTCAATTACTTTATTCTTCGAACTGTTGATTAACTTATTCACAAAATCTGTCCTGAGCGTATCTTCCTGAAATAGGTTTGCCCCGAAATCCTGAAGTAACGGCTCTGAAAATCTTGCTGAATAGTTTGTCCTGTAAAGAACGGTTCCATTTGTGAAAACGCATTTTAAGCCCAAATCAGACGTTTCTGATGTTTCGGCGATAAATCTCTCGTCTTTCGCATAAAACGTCAAATTACGGCACTTTCTCGCAATCAGAGAGGCAATGTAGATATTCTCTCCTTCCCACATTATAATATGTCTGTCGTTCTTTCCTGTTTTCAGAACGGGAATGATACAATTCTTGAGGATTATAGTTCCTGCGCTATACTCCCAAGTCTCGCCATAAAGCTGTCTGTCGCCATACGCCTCAATAAATTCGTCGTCCGTTTCTTCGTCAAGCACTACAAATACGTTAGCCTTCGTATTCTTTACATAACTGTAAATTCTCTCATTAGAGCCTGCCTTTGGGAACGCGTATTTTCCCGTACTTGCGTCAACGTTTGCCGTATAAAGGAAAGTTTCTTCGTAAAGGACATAATCTCCGTCACAACGTCTAACGCCGTCTGCCGCCGTTGAATAATCTCCATATATGAATTCGTTGATATATGTAGTAGAGGCGCTGTATTTTCCGACAAGCCTATTTTCAAGAAAATCGTGAACACCGTCTCCGAGAGACAATATTAAAAATTTGCGCTCGCTGTCGGCATAATGATATTTTTCATATTCGTACCCTGCTGCGTTAACCGATAATAGTCTGTATGGAAAATCAGGAATTGTAAAACTGTTCTTTTCGACTGTTTCTATCTCCGTTGAATAGAGGAATTGAATATCCTCTCCGTCTGAACGCGCAAACTTAACGGTTTCTCCGCTGTCGAGCCCGTGCTTAGGAGAATTTACCGTTATGCTGTCGGCTTTCCATACGACTGACTTCCCTCCAATATTTTCAACTTCAATTGGAAGGTTCTCTCGCTTAATATCTTTTGAACTTATCTTGTATGTTAACATATGTCGCCAGCTTTTTCTTCTTCGTATTCTGCGACGGAAACGTCCTTAATCTTGCCTTCGGCGGCGCCCGTCTTGTAGTCAAGCGTATAATAATTATTGAGTCCGTATTCACCTGTTGGATCCTGCCTCCTCAGATAAAAATTGATATTTGTATGCCTATAATGTGCCCCATTTGTAAATATCGAATCATAAAGTTCATCCCCTATTGTCAACGCACTATCTGATAATGGCTCTCTCCATAGATATCTTCCGGTAGAATCACACAAATCGTACGCATAATCAGGCATTTCCACATTAAACTTGAAAACATTATAACTATCAATGTCTATTGACTGTCCGTCACATGTCTTAAATGATATGTTCATGTAATTCTTTCCGCCAACACTAGTAACAACCGCAGAAACTCTATTGCCATTTATCTTATGGTAAAGGTAAAGCGTATCACCTGAGCTTAAAAAATAATTTACAGTTGTCTTTCCTGTAAATGAATTAGCCGTACCAGACGGTTTTCCGTCAGCAGAAAAAACAATCTTCTTGTGCATTCCCTGATGAACCGTGTCACCATACTGTTTTATTGGTACCCTATAGTGCGGCTTATAATAGTATCCTTCAAAACATGGGATATTTTCGGATGCATTATCCGGTAGATACTTTTCTGTTACTATTGAAAATTCGCCATCAACGTCGTAATCATCGTAAAGTATCTCATCATATGAGATATTGTTGGCCCCACTATACCCATTATCTCGCTGTACTGTGTTGAATCTATGATAAACCGTCTCTATAACCGTTTCTTCAACAGTATTCGGTGAAAATTCAACAATGTCCCCAACAAAAACGTTATTGTCAATTGTTATGTTATTTTCAACTACGGAAGAGGCGCCGTTTTTGTGTATTGTATGCACATTATAATCCGTTTCCGTACTCTGCAAATCGAATCCTGACGTTATCTCGCCAAAACAATGAGAATATTCAACGCTCGAATCCGCTGCACGTGAAGGATCACTACTTCCATACCATATATTATGCCCGGCATTTCTCTTAACTATTGTAAGATATATCTCACTTAAAGGGCGGTTCCAGTCATCCCTTAATCCAGTTAAAATAACGTCCTCGTTATATAGTATCTGTGCTACCTTGTCTGAGAATATGTTCTCACTGAACCCTAACTTGTTTATTGTTGTGCTGAATTCCTTGCTTGCGTTCTCTATTTCTTCTTCTGTTACTCCGTCGCTTACGCAAATATTCTCTGAATTGAAATTAGGTATCTTTCTGAATTTTCTTAAATAATATTGGCAATCTCCTCCATTAACATATTTTCTAACAATTATCTCATATTCCGGCTTTATATTTCCATTGCTGTCGATAAAGCCTTCTTCGTAATTAGATAGTCTTGAGAATACGTCAAACAACTTACTGGCACTAACCGCAAAATTATGCTTCGTATCTTCGTTTATATACCCAATCGCCTCGACGGTTGTTGGATAATCCATATCGACAGAAACGCCGTTTTTAATAACGGAAAACTTCACAGAGTCACCTTTCTGAAAAGTATTTGATAACTCCGTTCTAAGATAAACGAGAACGCCGTCCGTACCGTCTTTTTTCTCAAATATTGTTCCGTTTAAGTTGGTTCTTACGTAACACCTTAACCCGTTTACGCTTCTATTTGTTTTTGAATGCACAATTGTACTTCCAGAATCGTGCTCATATGGGTACGTTAAGCAAAAATCCCAATTGTTCTCAAGCCTTTTCCTGTATACATTAAATCTTGGAGTAAATGAATATAGCTCACGCCCAGGATACATATCTATAAATGCCCCTGCGCTTTCATCGTTCATACATTTATTAACTGTGTAAATGCTATTATCAAGCGAAACATTCGGTATGTCTATTGAAGACGGGTTAATAAATCCAACCCACCCATCTGATTCTACGAGATTATAGTGCATGGCTTCCTGAAAAGAAAACACGGAATCCCTTGTATACAAATGTAACTCTGTTTCAAATTTTTCGAGCTTTCCCGAACTCTTTTCAGTTTTTACGATATTCTTTTTAATAATCCTTCCTGAGCTATCTCTCATATAGTCAGAAAGTTTATTGAACGTTGGTGTGTTTGCTAATTCACTATCATTAACAACAGAGAACTCTTTTCTTCTCAACGAATGATTATTGAATATATCAGCGCCACAATGGTATTTGTAACCGCCTATCTCTTTATTGGAATAAGCGGTATCTCTGATAAAATTAACAACGCTTCCATCGTACTTTGTTGCATACTTCAGCGCATTTCCTGTAAGATTACTTCTTGAAATTTCGTTTGTCGAATACACCTTTGCATCATCACTTCCTTCATTAAGGACAACTTCGGTTTTTCCGTTAAAGAGAATGTTGCTGCACACCGGATTAATAGTAAATATCAACCTGAACGTATCGGAAGAATCCTTTTCCTTCGTATATTCCTCATACGAATCAATCGTTTCGGAAATGCTGTCTGTTGGCAAAAGTTTCCTTTCCGTAGATAAATCTATTGAAAGATTATTATCCACGTTGGACGATCTTTTCGATCTAAACTTATTTAAAAGCAACTTTTTCATTTACTAATCTTCTGTTGAGGCAAATTGGGCCATATAATTATTCCACTCCGTTTTAGTGTATTCTCTAACAATGAATATTTCGTTCGAATTCCTTGTATAGAAAATATCTATCAGTTCATTGTTCGAATATCTTCTAACATTTGCTGAACCATACCCCTCTGCGGTATTAACGCCTGCACTATAGAACCCATAAACGTAAGGATTATTTGTTGCGCCTTCTCCTGCCATGATGGTATCCCCATCTATAACGCAATCTTCGTTATTAAGCCAGTCATTAAGAAATATGGTATTTATCCCTATAAAATTTTGATTATTAGTTTCAATTGTCTCATATCCATGAGGTATATATTTTCTACCACTAAAAACATCGCTATCCCAGGCCGCATAGAACTTACATCTTTTTTCAACGCTTCTATAAAATACCGCACTGCTATATGCCCCTTCGTAATCACCAACAAATGTTACTCTTATACTATTACTTAATGTATTTAGCTCATTTTCATTAATGCCGGTATCGCCATTTTCCGTAACGCTAACGCTATATGAAAAATCGGTTCTATCTTCGCAGTCTATTGAGCAGTTAACAACTTTTGTTGTATAATATTGTTCCAAATCATGATTCGTAGAAGCGGGAATAATGTTATAATCCATACCATTATCTGTTGGCTCATATTCATACCCGCTGATAGAAATCTTATACTTTCTTCCTAAAATATTACCACTATTTGCATCTGAATACTCACAAATTCCGTTGGCTACAGCCACTTCTGCGCTTATTGTTTGTGAATTTGTCACGAAAAACAATGCCCTAAAGAAGAATGGACGATATATTGAAGGAACAGTAAACCGTATTTCGTTGTTTTTTGAATCCAAAATTTTTAATTTATAGTCTGGCTTCGTAGCATTTTGTGTATAATCGTGGTAATATCCATATTTCAATGATATATCTCGTGTTGGCGAAACGAAGTTATCTATTGATAGCTCATATCCATCAGGAAGAGAAGATGATGATGTGTTTACTATCATAAGCCTATCATTTCCCTCGTCTGGTGATATTACCTTCTCCGCGCCGCCGTTTTCAATGATTAACGTATATGGTGTATTTTCCCCTACTATATCATATGGTATCTCTCCATATGCAGTCAACATTGATGAGCGAGAAACCATATAGAATATAGCTCTCTTGATATCATACATTGCTTTCTGATAGAGAGACAGGTTGCTCTTAAACGGCTCTGAATTCTTTAATGTCGTCCTCCACCCATTAACCGTTGAATCATTATAAGCATCGACAAAGGCAATTTTCCACCAATTTTCTCTTACATATTCTGGATTTGATGAGCTCTCTATGAGCGGCTTTATTATTCTCCTATATGAGGCATATTTGCTTCCATTGAAGTAAAAATCTAGCTCATTAGGCATCTGCATTGTTTCTGTTGCAACTTCTACTTCCTTAACAACGTTTCCGCAGCCATACATAATTGAAGTTGTATAATCCTCATCGCCAGCCCAACCGACTATTTCTTCGGTTGTTATATCAGAGCTTGTAATGACTGTTATTACATGGTAAGCACTTTCGTCAATTGGCGTTCCATTATAATTTGAATTCTTGATAATTTTCGCGTACGGTTTACTATTATCCTTTAGGTTTTCCGTATAAGCGATAACACCGGCAACATTTGCATCATCAAATAAGTTTTGCGGACTGTTAAATGTAATACGCCCGTTGCCACTCCTTACATCAAATGTTTCAACCTCTTCTGTATAGTTTTCAATTTGATGTGAGAAATAGCTAAAACTATCCGGCAATATTGTATCGACAGAGAATGTCTTTGTGATTACGGTTATGTTGCTTCCTGTAACTGTAACATCAACATCTGTTCCGCCAGGTATATCAAATATTTTATTTCCAACAAGTCTTCCGACGGATACGCTCTCTATTCCGCCTTTCTCTATGTTTTTCAGCTTCACGGTAGCCTCACCAATATCTTCGCATAACGTAGCATTCTTATTAACAACAACCGTAACCGACGGTCCATACTCTGACATTGATGGACATTCAGCATAGAACTCTTTATAGAGTTTGTCAATAGCTGTATTTCCTCCCTTTAAGCCAAAATAGAAATAGAACGAATTTTCATAGACAGGCAGTGATACTGTTCCGCCATTTGAAATCAGGTACTTTTTCTTTGCGTCGTCTAATGTATATCCCTTTGGAAGTCCGAGTCTAAATCTATAATAGTCTACGCTATTTTCTTCTATTGTTCTTGTGAATTCGTTGGGCTGTCCTCCCGGTATGTAGTCTCTATTGTAATCGGAATCCTTAATCTTTTTTGATAGTTCCCCGTTAAAGTTAACGGGATTAATTGTCTCAAAAACGTATTCTCTTAACAAGGTATCATTGTTCTGAACCGTCTTTAACCCACGATAATTAAGCGTTGCAAATTCATTTTTGAATCCATAATCATTGATTTCCTCGCCGGATATTAAGCCAGTCGGAACCGTATAATTATATCGCAATTCATCTGTTGTGTTTCCAATATACGCCATTCTTTGCGAAAACATTGTGCCGACTTCGCATATTCTTGATAGGTTTACACAAGATTTTATATTCGTCTGAGAATTAAAGCATGATATACCAAGGAAATGCCCACCGGGAAAATAAAGATCAGAAATGCTGTTATCTCCTTGTCCAGGCCCATGGTATCCCCAATCTATTCCAGATGCTTCTGTTACTACATCTTCATTTCCATATGGGTTCTGCTCATAGAAGTCCTTTCCCTTACTCCAATTTATGACATTTTCTTTCCAATCTCTTCCAGAATGCCCACCATCAAGACGCTTGATTGGTTCGTCTGTCATTCCTCCTGAACATATTGAGCCTTCTTCGTTATTTCCGTAGATAAAACCGTCGATACCCAAATTTGTGCTTGCAAGCGTATCAGGAATTTGATATGATGTTGAAGATAGCTTTGTAAATGTCTGTGGAATCCCATGAAGATTATTTTCCTCCAATGAACCAAGCAAAATTATATCTGTCGCAAATAAATTGCATTTTCTATTTTTACTTAGCCATTCGCATGGGCGGAAATAATAAGCATACTTTCCGTTAAGCACCATTTCATTATGAACAACGCCTCCGCCGGGTTTCGTGTCGCCTGAGCGAGATAAAATTTTTATATATTTTCTTCCCTTTGCCTTATGACACTTCTGCTTACTATTATTTTTACAGCCGTTTGGAGTTGTTACATTGATAAAGCTCGTTGCATCATCTGATACCTTATACGCTAAAGCGCATTGCTGCGTGTATCTTCTACTGAATAACGCATTATATCCGCTTTCCATACACCCATTTACGCCTTGCCTTAATTTTATTAATCCAAACAGGAAACTATTTTTCTTTCGTATATCTGCAGCCCACCTAGGAATATATATCATTCCGTTTATCCAATCGTTATAGAAGTCAAATTGAATAACTTCGTATTCCATTGCAAGATTTATTTCTACGCATTGTACGAAATAGTCTATCTTATTCGTCAAACACGTCTTTCCGCCAGTGTCGCCCTTATCCTTATTTTGGTAATCAATACTCTTTTCGTCCTCCTCCGCTTCTTTTGCAATCTTTTCATATGAAGCCTTAAGAAGCTCTGAATTATTACAGCCAGGTGCAAAATACCAGCCATCTGCCTCTGGGCAATACCCCTCGCCAATATAAACACAGCCGGCTTGACGGATTCTATCTCTTATACTACTAAAAACCCACCTTGTTATTGCGTTTTTTCCGCCAATTCTATATATGGCGCTTAAAAACTTGTTGTATATTGTTGTTACCCATAATAGAATCTTAAAAATTGCGCATTGCAGGACGAACATAAATGTTAAATTAACCCTAATGTTGTTGTACGGAATCGGGTTGTTATTATCATTATTATTAACCGCCTTAAATCCTGAAAATCTTTTATTCCTATCAAAATTTAACATTTGAAAACGCGGAATGAAAGATTTTACGCTATATACATTGTTTGAGAATAAATCCTTAAATGATGCATCATCCGTATCTGTCCCAAAAACATAATCTAATACCGAATCGTCAGGACTTCCATTTAAAGAACGTTCATTGTTAGAATAAAATTTTGGGTTGTTTGGTACAAGAACTTTTGACAAATGCGTTGATCCGCCTTCGCTCTCGAATTCAGTCAGCGAAAACCTAAATCTTACAGATGCCCTTGTCGGAATTCCCTTTGTCGTATCATCGGTGCGAACAACATTTCCATACTCATCTGTACGAACATAATCAAGGTTCATTGGTATCTGATAACACCAAACACCGTTTCCATCAATAAGCGTATTACCTTGAATTATGAGCTCTTCCACATTACCCTCTGGCGTTTTACGGATCATTTCAATGGTGCCGTTACCTGTTGTAAGCCTGTCCATTTTACCCATTCTTTCACTTGGAATGCAGCGCTTGCTTATACTATTTGACGCTTCGTCTGTGATAACGGAGCCAATAAACACACAAGTAGGGGTAAACTCATACTGAATTTCAATATCCCTTCTCGTGATTGCAATGTCACCTTCTGATTCCTCTCCCCAGAAAGGATAAACGTTCACATTTTGATTCTGAGATATGATTTGAGCCAAACTATCCAAGTCTGTGCTTGTCTTGAACATATTTGCGTTCTCGAACTGAGTGATGTTGTAGCCCTTATAAACCATATCCCTCGGACGCTGAGAGAGAATACCAATATCTGATAAGTCTATGTCAACGTGAAGCGTTTGCTCTCCCGTAGGAACGCCAAAAATCATATAGTCGCCTGCTTCGTTTGTTCTCGTGGTGAACTTATAGTATTTGTCGTAAACCTCGAGAATATTGTTATCATCAAGAACGGTTCTCTTACTTGGGAATGTGCCTACGTTCCTGTGGCAATCTGAAAGTTGATCCTCTGGAAGTAAGTTATAACGAATTCTGTCTGCATTTTTTGTATTTACAGACTTATATGGGTAGAGATATGATAGAATGTCGTCCTCTAAGTCAGCTTCATCAGCACTTATAAAGATTGAAATCTTCGCGTTTGGTATTCCATAACCGCCATTGGCAAGTACACGCCCAACAACACACCCGTAATTCGCGGTGTGTAGTTTATAGAGGTTGTCAACGTCAAGTTTAAGGCTCAGAACCTCAAGAGAGTTGAAGTCCTGATTGATATTAACGTTTAGAACACTGTCCTCACCGACATTTGTCCTTATTCTATATGAGTTATTGTTATCCGACATTGGTTATTGCTTGTTTTCCACTTAAATTAAAAAACTTTTTCATGTTGATGCGCCGATCCTTGCTTATGGCACCTTTATAAAAAACATATATAACAATTGCTGGAAGCAAAAATAGTAGGCACATATAAACGCCTACCTTCTGAAAAATAACCCTAACCTTTTGCCCAAATGGTAAATTTTCAGCATTCTTTTTCTCTCCATATTTTTTGAACAGCGCGTTTAGCTGTTCTGTTGTTGCACAGTTGCATGCCATAATTAAATTTTATCTTATCTCGCAATCATTTTAACCTTGATATCCTTCTCAGGGTGATTAATTTCGAACATTGAATTCACATTGCTGTTGAGAACGTAGTTCGTGTCGTCAAGAAGAACCTTGGCGCGTCCCTGCTCTATTTCTTCAACGCTCTGTGCAATTCTCGAACTCGAATAATCGTAATTTGTGGTTCCGTCTCGATAAACGTTGTAAACCGTGAAGTCAATAAGGTTAAGAACTCCATCCACACTGCTTATCGCACGCTCAATATCACCGACGAAGATATCTTCTCCAAGTTGGTGATTCTTAATTTCCATATAATTCTTAACCGTTTCGATTACGTTATATGCCACGTCACCCGCGTTGTAGTTCTTATCAACGAAGATTTCAACGTCGAATGCAAGGTGCACAACCTCGCCAGCCTCAATTACAACATAATCGTTGATTGCACGGAACTTTGAAAGGTAATCAGTTATGTTCCTGATAAGAACCTCGGGAAGCATAGCGCTGAGTTTTCCGTTATAGTCAAGCCCGAGCATAAACAACTTAACCTTATTGTTCTCCTCGATTGCGGAAACCCTGTAAGGGGCGCCATACTTAGGAGGCATTAACGCTATTCTGTTCTCGTAGTCCTTTACCGTAATGCAACGTTCCTGTGCGGCGCTGTTATACTTAATCATTGCCTTGATTTCCTCTACCGTAGGAGCGTCCTTTCCTGAAACGGAAGGATTTGGATTAGTTACTGAGATACTGTTCTTAACATCGGAAATAATTTTCCTTTCCTCTGCACTGCGGGCATAATTTCCTTCTCCGATTTCTGCATTAAGGTATTGGATATTTGTAATTGCGCCAGCCGCAACGTTTGAAGCTGCTCCGCCGCCAGTCCTATAAAGAACGTACATTGTCGTGCCCACCTTCGGAAGCGTTCCGAGGAAATCATTGTAAATCATTCTGCTGATTTGATACTTCGCAAAGTCCGTATCCTTATCGTAGCTCATATCAGAGTGCCCAGCGCTGTCTCCTGAGCCGAACGTAATCTTCAAATATCCATTATCGGTAAATTCTGTAATGAATTTCTGTTTGACAGGAATCCACTTTCCTCTCGTAATGGTAGTCGTGGGAACATATCTTCCCGTTACATTGTCATAGAAACCGTATGTGTAGGAAACGGGCTGTGGCGCGGACTGATTTCCGGGCTGCGTGGTGTCTTCTCCCCACCTGTACTGCTCAACGAGCGAATTAACCTCGAAGAATCTGTACGTAGTTCCGCTTGCTGCAGTATATGACTCGCGTGTATCCATAAACTCGCCAATTGTAGGCTCGAGTTTATAATCGGCGCCCTCCTTAAAGATAATACTCTCTACGTTCATTGCGTTGATATCAGGAATAACGATTTCCATAAATGGAGTGACGTCAGTAGCTAAAATTTCCTGTTTGTAAATCTTGCTTTCTCCTGCAACAACAACGCCTGTCTTTGTAACCCTGTATTTTCCGTTCTGAGGGGTAAGCGTTCTGATACTGTTGAACTGCTCTCCGAAATTAATGTCTTCCATTACTTCGAAGACCTGATTCCTTGAAGAAACCTTCGTTCCCTTCTTGATAATTGGAAGATAGCGTTTATCCGGCGCACCAAGTCCTGACTGACTGTTGTTCGTACCGTCAGTATATGCAGGAACAAGGCAGGAAAATTCCACCTCAGCCATTGCACCCTTTGGGCCAGGTACCTTCAGCCCATTGCTCCTTGCAATATTGAACACCGAACCTCTCTGTGAAGCCGTATCAAGATTCGTCTCGGCATACGTCTTGTCAATATAGTAGCTGAGGTTGTCAGCAACGGCGGCAACCAAGTCAACGAGCCAACTTCCAACGGAAGCATCATTGAAATCGTCCGCGATTTTCGGATAATATCTTCTAACATAATCTACCAACGCCTCGCGGTAGTCATCGAATGTCCTGTTAAGGTATGAAATTTTGTTGTTGCTCATTTTATAACTTTATTGCCAATTGTTTATATTCTGTTGTCTTGCCCTTATGGAATGCGAACGTCATGTTGAGAATGAATACATGTGGTTCCTCAGGCGGAGTCAATATGCTAACTTCCTCGATTTCAACATTCGGAACATATCTCTTCACGCTTGTTCTTACCTCTTCCTCGACGGTATCCCAAGAAATGTCGTCGTTGTTTTCAAATAGATATTTTATGAGGTTTGTTCCGAAGTCTGGCTTGCGGATACGACTTCTCTTCGGCGTAAGGATAACGTGGGCGATTTCGCTCGCTATCTTGTTATCCATATCCGTATTCAAATCAACGAAAAAGCCGTCAAGATTGTTCGCCGTGAACGGAAATTTTATTCCATAATATTGCTTATTCTGTTCTGCCATTGTAAGAGCCTATTTCTTTAACAATAAATATTATCAGCCAATATTTTTGTATTTTAAAAATAGCCATTTAAACGAGAAAGGCAACATATTATAATTGTCGAAAAAATGTTGTATATTTAGTCAAAACTTTAATATTGTAGATTATGTTCAGAAACACTCTTTTCACTTCGGAGGCAGTAAGCTGCGGGCACCCCGACAAAATTTGCGACCAAATCTCTGACGCAATCCTCGACGAGTTCCTCAGGCAAGACAGGGAATCTAAGGTTGCGGTAGAATGCTTCATTACAAACAACCTTCTCGTAATCGGTGGAGAGGCGCACTCTCACGCCGATGTTGACGTTATCGGAATCGCCAAGAAAATCCTTACCGAGATTGGATACGACGGAACTAACGGATTCGACCCTGAATCTGCGGTATTCCTCAACACCCTTCACGAGCAGAGCCCAGATATCAGGCAGGGCGTTGACAGAATTACCGAGGCTGAGCAGGGTGCTGGCGACCAAGGAATTATGTTCGGTTATGCCTGCAACGAAATTTCAGGAAGGTACATGCCTGCCGCAATCACGCTTGCAAACAGGACAATGTTTGTCTATGATACGCTCAGAAAGGCTGGTAAACTTCCCGGAATGCGCCCTGACGCAAAATGCCAATATACACTGAAGTATGATGAGAAGGGAGAGGCTAAGGTTGATACTATCGTTATCTCATTGCAACACGACGAGGATATTGCATTCCAGACAATTTACATTTACGTAACGGAAACTATTCTTCCGGAAGTCATGAAAGTTCCTCAATTGGCTAAGTTTTTCGCCGATTCTTCATATACAATTTTTGTGAATCCGACAGGAAAGTTCGTTATCGGCGGCCCTCAGGGTGATACCGGGCTTACGGGGCGTAAAATTATTGTCGATACATATGGCGGCTCTTGTCCTCACGGTGGTGGTGCATTCTCTGGAAAGGACGCTTCTAAGGTTGACCGCTCGGCGGCTTACATGGCTCGCTACATTGCAAAGAACATTGTAGCAGCTAATATCGCACAAGAAGTTACTGTTCAGTTATCATACGGAATCGGACTTTGTGAGCCTATCAGCGTTCATGTTGATACCGTTAAACCGAACTATCCTAACAGCGAAATAGAGAAGATGATCAAAATTGTTTTCCCTCTTACGCCCAACGGAATTATTAAGCATCTAAACCTAAAATATCCAAATTATCTAGAAACCGCAACATACGGACATTTCGGATGGGAGGGACATAGTTGGGAAAAAACCAACAAGGTAAAAGAAATTAAAGACTATTTCGGAGAATAAATTCTCTATGAATTAATGATTTGCCTCGATTTATCGGGGCATTTTTTGTATATTTGATTATATGATGGGTGAAAGAATTTTTGAAAATGACTTATCCCGCGAGGATAGCAGGAAAGCGTACTATAGCGCTTTCTATGAAAGCCACGGAGTAAAAGTTTATAGCCGTAGTGATTGGAATACAAAATCAGGACACCGTGAGCAAAAAAGTGATATCGATGTTACACTTCAATACGGCAACATTAGACTGACCGCTTCCGAAAAGGAACGTTCTACTTATTTTGGCGATATCTTCGTCGAATTGGAACATGTCTTTGAGGACGGAACCACTGCGAAGGGGTGGATCTTTGAAACAAAGGCTGATTTACTATCTTATTTTACCCCGTCATTCCATTTCTTCGTCAATATGCCTGACTTGAAGAACACTGTAATCAACGATATTCTGCCGCTTATAAGAAAACAGGTTAACGACTTCGAGAAAACTGACAACAAAAGCGGAAGAATATCTGAAAACATTGGTGGCAAGAAACGTAGTATGACTGTTACAATGGCAAGAAACTCCGGTAATGGAAACAGATGGAAAACATTCGGGCTTTGTATAAGGGTTGAAGATTTGATTGATTTTGGAATCGCCGTTGATAAAACTGAGATTGATAAGGTATGAGATATATAGGCTCAAAATTGAAGCTGATTTACTTCATTAAAGAAGTTATTCAAAAATATTGCGGAGAAGATTTGTCCGACAAGGTTTTCTGTGATTTATTTGCAGGAACTGGTGTTGTAGGAAGAAGCTTCTCCCCTTTTGTGCGTAAAGTTATTGCAAATGACCTCGAATTTTATAGCTATATAGCAAATAAAGTTGCGCTTGAGGGGTATGATTGGGAAACAGTCGAGAGAGTAATCAGAAAACTTAACTCCATTGAAGGGGATTCTTCTCTTCCGTTCGCTCAGGCTTATGCAGACGGCGGCTCCAAGGGCAGAATGTTCTACTCAGCAGAAAATGGCGCTAAAATCGCTGCTGCGAGAGAATTTCTTGAATATGTAAAGGATATACTTGACGAGAAAGACTATAATGCTGCGCTTATCTCAATTATTGACGGCAGTGACTCTGTTTCAAATACAACAGGAGTATATGGAGCGTTCTTAAAGACGCTTAAGCCAAGTGCATTGGCTCCTGTCGTGTTCAAAATGCCCGTTTCCATAGAAAACACAAATCAGGAAAACGAAATCTATCAGGAAAATGCCAATGAACTTATAAAAAGGATTGAAGGCGATATCCTTTATCTTGATCCTCCGTACAACACCCGCCAATATAGTTCAAATTACCACATTCTTAACTATGTTGCAAAAAATATTGCGCCTGAAACCGACTCCGTTGCCGGCGTAACTGAGCATAACAAGTCAAAATACTCTTCAAAGGCTAACGCCGCCTCTGAATTGGAAGATTTAATTAAGAATGCCAATTTTGAGTGGATTTTCCTTTCTTATAATAATGAAGGAACTATTCAACTGCAGGAAATTGAACGAATTTTCTCAAAATATGGTGAATATCATATGGAATCTAAGGAACACCAACGCTTCAAAGCTGACAGTAAGCGCAGGAATCTCCTTGGATCGGACACAACCATTGAGTATATCCACGTTCTACATAAGGTAAAGGAAGGAGCTAAGGCTAATAAAGACGTATTTAAGCTCTATATTATCGAAAATACGGCTCAAAATGAGCCGATAAGTACCGAAAATGAGCCGATAAACGAGCCAATAAAGGAAGAAAAGAGTTTCCATTCAAAATTGGAGTATCGCCCTATATTCGACGAGGAAGAAGAGCCGAAGAAAGAGGTTATTGTGTCCCCGCTGAACTATATGGGTGGTAAAAAGAAACTTCTCCCGTTCCTGTTAGAAAATTTCCCTAAAAAAATAAACAAATTTGTTGATTTATTCTGTGGCGGAGCAACTGTCGGCATCAACTCGAGGTGCAAAAAGCTTATTCTAAATGACAATCTTCCTCACCTCGTGGAGTTATTTAACTATTTTTCTGAAAATGACGCAGATAAGATAGTAGAATACGTTGAAAATACGATTGCTAAGTATCAGATTGATACTAAAAACCGCGAAAATTACGATAATTTCAAGAAAAAATACAACGAGCAACTGATAAAGAATCCTCTCGATTTGTTTATTTTAATCGCGTTTGGCTTCAATAACCAGATTCGTTTCAATAGCAGGGGAGAATTCAATATTCCATTCGGAATAAACAGAAGTGGGTGGAATCCAAGAATGAAGAAAAACCTTATCGGATTTGTCAATGCCCTGCATAATTCAAATGCCGAATTTTCTGAATTAGATTTCAACGAATTTGATTTCTCCAAACTTAAAAGCGGCGATTTTGTATATGCAGATCCTCCATACCTCGCATCACAAGCCACATATAACTCAGGATGGAATGAAGAGTGCGAAAAGGCACTGCTTGAAAAGTTATCCGAACTAAATTCTCGTGGAATCAAATTTGCCCTCTCTAATGTCCTTGAAAACAACAATAAGGAAAATAAGATATTGAAAGATTGGGTTGAAGAAAATGATTTCAATGTAGTTCACCTGAACATTTCATATGCTAACTCAGCATACTGTCGAAAAAACAGGGAATCAAATACAGATGAGGTTCTTATAAAGAACTACTAATAAAAAAGCGGGTGAAATTCACTCGCTTTCTTCTTTCTCTTTCTTCAGTCCGAATGACGCCGTAAACACATCGTCGAGGCAATCATTGTCCATGTTAATCAGCCATGCTCGTATTTTTTTCCTTGCAAGTTTTCTTATAAATTCTTCAAGCGCACCGAAATAAGTACCCCAGTCTCCGTTTCCATTCCATCCACCTGTAATATCTACGTCAAACGTTCCGTACTCGTCCTTATAGAATGGCATATCCTCTTGCCCACCGAAAATCTCAACAGTGGATTTATCATATTCACCCCTTTCTCCTGTTCTTCCAAATCTCTCCAACCCCGAAAGCGCTTTCTTAACCGCTTGCATAATCTCCTTCTCATCTGATGTCGGATTCTCAACTCTGTTTTTCTTATTGATTTCTGTTTCGTTGAGAATTCTGACAAGGCTTTCAGAAATTATTTTCCTTAATCTGTTTTCTGAAATTTTCATTTGAGAACTCCTTTCTTCTTTTCAACTTCTGTCCAAGAACGGAATGCCATATTTCCCTTGAGATATGCCTCAGCCTCTAAATGGACTAAGTTCTTGTCTTCGGTAATCTTATCGCTCGTATATCCTGATTTCTCAATGTCGCCATCTAATTGTTGACGATAATGTATACATTCATGGCAAAATGAACGTACACAATCTTTAATCGCCCTGCCATTAATAAATATCCTTATTCCATTGGATTCAGGATCAAAATATGCGGTTTTCATAAAGATATCGTCACCTTGGTCTGTCCTATCAAGAATCACCTTTGGGTACGGCATTTTTGTATACCCCTCTTTAGCCATAAAATCAAATACAGACTTTAAATACTTTCTATATCTTTTTGCTATTTCGTTCATTTTCAATTATTCTGAGTATTTCTTCTTTATCTGTTATTACATCATAAGGGTAATTAATCATAAGATTGGAATAATAGAGTAATCTTATTCCTTCTTTTTCACATAATAAATACTTCTTTTTATCGTTATGTTTCGACATTTCGAGTTTTTCTTTACCGCCCCAAGCCTTTACTGGAACAAAATGCTGTACACCCTGACACTCTATTGCTATTTTCAATTCTGGTATATAAAAATCTAACTGTAAATTATCTAAAAAAGAATATCTATGATTATACTCATACTTCACACTATTGTTTTCTAACAATTCTATAATATCGCTTTCCAACTTGCTTTTATAGCACTTCGGGCACCCATGCCCATTCATATGATGAGAAGGCTGTTGCCAAAACTCTCCATGTTCAGGGCATATTATGCATACCTTCTCCCTATTGTTTACATAATTTACTCTGCTATAATCATAATATTCATTATGAACCTCGTTAGACACCTTGATAAACTCTTCCGTTGAAAGTTTACCTACTCCCCCACATTTTGCGCAACCATGCTTGTGAAGATGATCTACAGGGCGTTGCCAAAACTCTCCATGCTCTGGGCATATTATGCATACCTTTTCCATAGAATTTTTATAAGCAACTCTTGAATAATCATACTTATCGCCATGTACTTTTCTTGCCTTGCTTATAAAATTTTCTGAAGTATCAGTTCTTTTTGCTACTCTTTTTTCCTTTCCACATATCGGGCAGCCTCTACCATTTAAATGGCTATGAGGCGTTTGCAAAAATTCACCATGCTTAGGGCAAATAATGCATACCTTTGTATCATTACCATTATATTCTACCTTAGAATAATCATATTTCCAACCATGTACTTCTCTTGCTTTTAATAGAAAACTTTCTTTAGTGCCAGCTAATTTCTCTTTCATTGCTTCAATTGCGCATTTTGGGCACCCATGGCCTCGAAGAATATCATTCGGTCTAACTGAAAATTTACCGTGCTTTTTACAAATGATGTCTGTTTTAATATTACTTTTCACATAAACTATATCAGAATAATCATACGCATTCCTATATAGTTTCTGTAATCGCTCAACAAAAATTTCCGTATTCATATAATATAAATACGGAAATCGTGAGTAAGTGTTCTTATATTTTCTTTTTTTTTTGTTAGCCTATGTACTTCTTAATTGTTTCACCAACGATTTTATCAATAGACTCTGCAACGTTACGATAGCTGCCCTGTCCTACACCTGCGTTGTTTAAATCGTACTGATTGAACTGAGCCCTGTCCTGACGTGCTGATGCTGCTGCGCCCTGCGCATTATCAGCCTTCTTAGCAAATGCGTCTGCTCCGTACATTTGCTTAATTTGACGGATTTCAGAAGCCTTCCATTTATTGAGCTCTCCAACTTTCTGCTTATATTCATTTCTGAACTCTTCAATAGCAGCGTCAGCCTCTTGTTTTCTTGAATTAGCAAGTTCTGCGTTCCTCTTAGCCTTATAGTCATTTGCTCCTGCTGCAGCTGCTGTCGTTCCACCGTACTTCACGCCAGCTTTCAAGCCTGCGGCGGCGCCGCCAACAGCCGTCTTTGCATTGTCAAACGCATTACGTACTGCGTTTCCTGCACGCTTGAACCAACTGACTTCATCGATTCCCTCGGCTAAAAGGGCGCTCTTTATGGTTTTGTTTATAACGTTCCTAAGTTGTTCTTCTGTTAATGGTACTCTTTTTTCCATAATATATTATTTTTTTTTAATAAATATCTGTTTAATGGCAAAACGTAGGCACACATAAAAGAAAATCGCAGATTGCTCTGCGATTAAAATGTTGCACAATCTATTTCGTTTTTCATTCTTATCAATTCTCGGGAATCTGAGGCTGAAAGCCCTGAGTAAAATACATCTAAAAATGTTTTAACTGTTTTCTTTGTTATGTTCGTCCTATACATAAGAAGCATACTGTATTCGTAATTTCCGTCTTTTGATAATGGCGGCTGAGCGTATTTTATAGGAACTTGTTTAAATCCCCACTTTTCATACATTTCTTTTCTCTTAACAGGATCCATTCCAGAATTTTCTACAGAAACTGTTTCTGGATTGTCTATCTCGATAAAAACATTTCCATAATTTCTTACGGAGCTTTCAAATAAATCCCTTCCAACGCCTTTACGCCTATACTCTTCTTTCACAACGAGATAGATTGGCTGAGCAATATCTTCTGTAAGATAATCTGTAACGATTCCTCCAATAACGCACCCGTTATCTTTGGCAAGAATAATCCTTGTCTCGGGAGTACCCCCGTTTTTAATTCTGTTTATTATATTTTCAAATGGCTCCCTCTCGTCCTCATTAGGAAAAAGCGGAATATAGAGTGAATCTCTAAACTCCGCTAAATCTTCCTTAAATATTTCACAATCGGATGCGTTCTTAATGTATATTCTCATATCGTTCCCAAATCTTGTGGGTTATGTCCACCCAACCGACTCTTACGATTCCGCAAATACGGCACGCAGTTTGTGTTTTCTGATTTTCGTAAAGTCTTTGATTTGTGGTTCTTATATTGAGTGGCCCACATGATTCAATATACGGTCCGATTTTGATATAATCAAGAGTATCAAAGAAAAAATCGTCATGAACAACCTCTCTACCTGAATACAATCCAACTTTTAATTTCGGATATTTTTCTTTCACATAAAGAATCAATTTTTCAAGCGATTCCGCGTCGTTTCCCTCACCCATAAAGCAGAAACAAGTGATACCCTCATTTTTCCTTATAAGCCCGTCTACGGCGTTTTCTGTGAGTTCCTCGCCAATGTTCTGACAAAGGTACGCACTATGACAGCCGGGGCACCTGTTCTGACAATTACTTATGTTTACAGCAAGCGTGATTTCGTCAGGAATTTCTTCAAAAACAACTTGTGTATCTTGTGGTATGTATTTAATCATTTTCTTCATGTTTTTTATACCCATGAACCTTGAATAAATGACACTCTTTACAATATGTTATTAAGTTGCCCATATCATTCATTCTCGGATCATTAGTCATTATCTTAAAAAGTTTCTCCTCATCTTTCTGTACATCAAATGTACTATTTTCTGCTAAAATTTCATTAAATATCTCTTTAAATGGCTTAATATGATGAACATGTAATTGTTTTCTTGAACCGCACATTTGGCACCTTTTTCCATCCCGTTCAATCACGTCTTTTACTTGGTAGCATCTGAAATACTCTCTTAGCCTCATATATAATCCACTCCTTCCTCCTTTCCAATTAGGATGCTTTTCACCTGAAAATAAGCCGATTTTTGCTTCTGATGAAGTTCTTTTTTGTATTCCTAACTCCCTCAATACTCTATCAACAAAATTCGCAGAAACATTAAATTGAACGGCAATATCCTTTTTTGATAAATGTCTTTCTATATATAAATCATATACTACCTGAAAGTCTTTTAGTTCTTCTGGGAATTGTTTATTGTTCTTAACAAAATGTGATTCTGATAATTTCCTTCTGTCAATGCCACAATGCGACAAGTGCTTTATAACCGTTCTATGTGTTACGCCAATTATCTTCGCTATATCAGTTGTTGATTTCCCATTCTTGTATAAATAAACTATCTTCTCATCATTGGAATCGTCATAAAAATCTCGTGACATCATTGATACTGTTCTCTTAAGCCCAAGTTCTTTAACTTCCCTATCTACCGCCTTCGGAGAAACGTTCAGTATCTTTGCAATCTCATTTATTGGGGAGCCATCGTTAAAAAGAGATTTCATTTTTTCTACGTCCCCAACTTTTTGCTTGAACGGAGATGTTATATTGTACTCTTTCCCTTTAATGCTACCTTTTTCTCTTAATTGAACGCCCTCACGCCTAAGTATTCTATTTATCGTTGAGAGCGAACAACCAACTATTTCGCCAATCTCTTTGGTTGTTTTTAGTTCATTAAGATATAAATGCTTAATTGTTTCAATATCTAAGTTTTTCATATTAATGCGTTCATACATCAATAAATATATGAACTACCAAAAAAGAATAAACAAAAAGAAAAAAGATAGTATCAAATACTATCTTTTTTTGTATATACTCTTGTTTTTTGCTCTATTCTTCTACCTTCACTCCAATTTTTAATTTTTGTAAGATACCCAATTACTCTGTCATAATAATCAATATGTTCGCTTCCGCATTTTGGGCATACTGTGAACGGCTGTTTTGCAATATACCCACAATCCCTACATTCTGCGTTTGGAACATTGTATGTATGATAACTACACCCAACTTCTGCAGCATATTGAAGCAATTTCCAATACTGTTCTTTGCTTAAATGGGAATCTAAGTTTATATGAGCCGCTGCGCCTCCATCAAGATTATCAGTGGCGAAATTTGTTCCCATCATATATAGCTTATCGAGTACTGACGTATTCTCATTTGGCTTATATATGTAACTAGCATATAGGTTGGTATCATCCGGCACCCAGTATCCGTCTTCTTTATCCCAGTTATAAAATTTCACTGCCACAGATTCGGCTGGTACCTGTTCTGTATTGAACGTTGTCTTCTTTGTCTTATGCTTTTCGTTTTCTTCTTTGACCGTTCCAAAAATAAACCGGCAGAACTCACTATATGCTTTATTTTTGCTGCACTTTAGACCAAGAAATTCTGCTGCCTGATTGAGTCCATTCAATCCAATTGTCAGATATTGCTTGTTTAAATCAATAAATCCTGCACTGTAAACAGGAAGAAGCCCCGCGTCATACATATCCCACAAATATTCGTTGTATGCCGTATGATACTTGTAAACACGATTCAATATCTTAACAATATGCGAACGATAGTTTGTCTTATTTTCTTCTGTGAAGTTTTTAAAACATGGGCGCTCCCCAAATTCTTTTTTACAGAAATCTTGGGTTATTCTGTTAAGATTAAGCGTAATAACAGACTTTGAGCCTGTCTCTACACCAATATTTCCATTCGTGAAACTAAACTCTTTTGTCTGAACTTTATTTCTCAACCTGCAACAAGAACTAAGTGAATCTGCCGTTTCAGAAATATAAATAAAGAAAGAATGCCCTCTTTCTAACTCCTCTGCAACAAATCGCGCATTTTCCTCATCAACAAATTTTCCATCCTTATATATCAAGGCAAATGACTCAACTGGGAACGTGAGAACTTTTCTCAGCCTCTCCGCATTAAACCACTTCATAAATTCTTTCTGAAGCCAATTGAGACTTTCCCATTTTGGCTGTGTTCCGTCAGGGAAATAAAATTCACCAAACATTGCGTCAAAGAATGGTTTGTCAAAATACGAAAAGTTAAGAAATGGAGACTGCGAATTACGACTCGAAGCCGGACTGTTGACTGAATATATCACACCCTGAAAATGCTGTTCTATTTCACTACGAATAGTCTTCTTCTTTTTGCTTCTTCCGCAAGAAATTACATCTTCCGGATAAAGATAATAGTCGTCGCCCCATTCTTTTCTCGCAAACCAGTCGAAAAATAATAAAAATTCTGGCGTGGCAACCGCACCTGCATACTGAGATGCTATGGCAAAAAGTAAATTATTAAAAGAACCGCAATATCCCGCCAGATTTTGAGGCGCTTCTGAAGTTCCACCAATAACCTTTGTTCCATTTAAGATAAATGGATACATAGATATGGAAACGCAGTATGGCGCAATTGGGCCAGCAAAAGAAGATTCATCATGTTTATATAAGATATGCCCATTAAGATCCTTGGTGTAATTTCTGCTGTTAAAAGTAGGATACAATTTTTGAAGCTTATGCTCTATCATTGCGCGGCTAATCATTATATTTGTATCTTTGTGGATTTCAGCATTCAATAAACTTACATTCTTTCCGGTTGCATTTGAATTATCGTCGATTGTTGCATCTGCATTGTTTTGAGAAGCTTTATATCTCTCAATGAACTCTTCCTTGCTTAGCACAAATTGGCATATAGCTTCACGTTTTGCCCAATTAAGAATGTATGCTTTCGCCGCATTGAAATTTCTCTTTGCTAGCTCTTCTTCTACAAACCTTCTTATTTCTTGACTACTTGTTCCTTCTACAACATGCTCTTCAACTGCATTTACCGTTTCTGCAATTAGCGGATTGTCTCTCTTTTCACCAGACATTACATATGCCTCACATATTCCTTTCTTTACCTTATCCCTGCTGAACTCCTCATAAGTCCCGTCACTTTTTCTTACTTCCATTCTTAATTTTTAAACTAATTTTTGTTATTATTCGAGGGTAATCATAAATAGAATTTTTCCTCCTATTAAGCCCGAAAAATTAACCAAAAAAGTCGGAAAAATTTCACTTTTTTCCGACGTTATTGTTAGTCAAATAGTTACTCATTGTGGAGATTGAAACTTCGTCGAGCGTCACGAATCATCTCCTGCTGAATCTGTTTTTCCTTCTCCGTTGCGAACTCATTATATTCCAGAATGTCGTCAAATTCAACTACATCGCTGCAATCAATCGTACATGTTCCGTTGTTGAAATAAACACCTTCAAGGTTGATAGTGTCTCGCCCACCTCGGTTCTTCAAGAGTGAAATTGTTGCACGATATTCCTTCTTCTGCTCAGGCGTACGGCTGATAGAAATGATAACGTGGGAAATCTGTCCCTTCTTGATTGAACCTCCCATTTTATCGGTGGTTACAATCTCGCTCATAATACTATCCCTGTTACCCTGACAAGGAATCCAAATTGCGATGTCAAGTTCCGCTGCCAGGTTCTCGAGTTTTCTCATAGTGCGTCCCTCTCTCTCGGTAACGTCAAGTTTGCCCGTTCCCGGCTCGGGTGCAATACACTCAAAGTAGTCGATTACAACAAAATCAGGCTTGAACCCTTCATTCGTAACTTTGAGAATGTAATTCTTGATATCGGCAACCGTCTTTTCTCCTGAAAGGAATCTGACAATCCTGATATTGGAGTTGATAAGTTCCTTGTCCTTAGAATTTGCAAGGATTTGTCGTACCTTATTGGTGGTTTCTTCATCCTTATTCAAGTCCGCAGTTTCAACCTGACTGATTTTCGAGAAATATTTCCTATGAATATCCCTATGGGTGTCCTCGAAAATAATCTGCAATCCCTTGAATCCTTCATAATTGTTAGCTTCACAGAGATATGTAGCGGCATTCGCCGCATAGCAGGTAGTCATTGAAGTCTTACCAAACCCCGTAGGACCAATAATGAGCCCAAGTTTACCCTTTTCAAGCCCTCCGCCAAGAACAGTGTCAAGTTTGCTTACGCCAGTAGGTATATGAACCGTGTGTTCTTCTGACAAGTCTTCCTCAACTGACTCGAAAGGCGTTGTCATACTGTCCTCGTGACGACGTACGGAAAAAATGTCTGACATTTCCTGTGAATACTTCGAAACCTCTTCCATTGTAGCGCCTGCTACTACGGACTGAACCATTTCGTTAGCACAACGGATTATCTCCTGCTGCTTGAAGAATTCCAAGCCGAGTTCCTCAATCTGCCCGCGCCCTTCGCAGGTAGTTTTCCTGAGTTTCTCGATTGTCTCGTTATAATACTGTAAGTCGTCATCATTGTGCACAAGTTTCTCCCTTACCTTGATGTTAATCATCTCATAGGAAGGGACAGAACCTGTGGCGTCATAGTAATCCTTCATAACACCCACGATTCCCCTCAGACAGGGCTCTGTGAAAGCGTTCTGCTCTACGACGGAATATATATCCTTAAAGAATTTTCCGTCCTCTACGAAGGAACTTACAAGCCTGTACTGATAATCGGCACCGAGAAATCCTAATGTTCTTTTCTCAATCTTTGCCATGATTACAGTATATTATTGGTTACGGAAATAAGCGTTTGTTTTAGCCCGATACTCGGCTTCTACTTTCTTGATGTACTTTTCCTCAGTATTCGCAATGTCAAGGTCATACTTGCGTCCGCCATAATCAAGGTACGTGGTGTACTCAGAAACGTCGTCGTAGCTGCACGCGGTGCTGAGGGCATTGAGTATCTTTGGAATAATACTCGTCATAGACTTCATGTACTTCTTAATGAGGAAAGACTCAATAGGTGCCTTAGTTACACCGTCAACCTCATACTTGTTCTTAGAATTGGACAAGTCGATATTGCTTCTTACGAAGCGGGGACATATATTGGAAATGTCCCAAGAGACGGAACGAACCTCGTTCTTATTCTCCAAGAAGGAGAACTTAAGGATACACGGCTGCTCGGGAGCGGAACCGTCGAAATCGCTCGTATCGAACTTGTTGGCCCAAGGGAGCATTTCATTTCCGTTCCAATTGAAGATTTCCTTCGTTTCGCGGAGCACTGCAAAGCACGGAACCTCGAGTTTGAACCTATCTTCCTTGTGGTTCGCCACCCACGTGTCCATTTCTTCGCGGTTTTGGAACACCTGAGGAGCCATATACCAATTGAATATATTGGACTTCTCAATGAGATCCTTATTAATAATATCTACACACTTCTCAACAGCCTCTGTAAGCTGAAGAGAGACAAGTGAACGCTCCCTGAATCCGCCGATTCTGAAATAACGCTGGCAAACGATGTTCTCATTCACCGTAAGAACGAACTCAAAACGTTCAACCCTGATTTGATTGTCTTCTAAACTTTTGTTCTCTACCATTGATGGTTACTTTAAATGTTAAACAATAAACTATATCAAATATACACTAATTTTCTTTAACAGATTCTTCGTATCTCTTAATCTCTCTCTCCGCAAAACTTTTAAACGGAGCGAAAAATGATGCAAATTTTGTGTTGTTATTGAATTCTACGATTCCGTCCTCAACAATATACTGATAAAGGTTCTTAAAGGAGCGCCCTTCCGGGTCCTGAGGAGCATACATCATAGATTCCATAGCCTCCTCTGCCTCTTTCGACAGTAGTGGGTGCTTCAAATCTATTATTTTTGTGTTGATCTCATAGAAGTCTCCCGCATATTCCTTATTCGAAACCCCATTAACAACGTTCTCGTGAACTTTTAATGGTTTTTTCTTGTTGTCAATGCGTTCCTGTATCAATTTCTTACACCTATCTATCACCTCGTCCGCAGTAATAGCTCGGTCAAGTGCCTCTGGCATAAGTTTAAAGAACCCTTCCTCCGAAAGCCCCTTAATATTACCTATATTATCGCTCGCATCGCCTGTAAAAATCTTCTTTACAAGTACGTTGCGGTAATCATACCCGAAATTTTCCTTGAAATTCTTGTTCGTTATAAATTTCTTGATTCCTTCACGCTGATTATATATGCAAACGTCGTCTGCAAGAAGCTGTGCTAGGTCCATATCTGTAGACATAATAACAATCTTCTCATTCGGCTTCTTATGCATACAATAATATGCTATTTGATCATCTCCCTCCGTGATTTCATCAATATTCCACCTAATATAGAGCTCATTGAAGTACCTGCAAAGGATATCTCGCTCCCTATCGAAATTTGCATCGATAAATTTCTCCCAATCCGACTTTTCCTTGCTGTTGTACTTTTCTGCGGTTCCGTTTTTCTTGTTGAAATACTGCATCATACTGCGGACCTTTTCATTCACCTGCTTCATATAGTCAGAAATACCATAATCAGCATAATGCTTATCTCTATTCGCCTTATATTGTGGATATTCGTAAAATCTGAGGACTCCGCTGTACTCATTATCGAAAAAGACGTAGATATATTGGAATTCACCCTTGGTAATCATCATTCTAAGCTGAAGTAGGAACTGAAAAACGCCGCCATAGTGCAATCCGTCGGAATTTACCTTAGTATCAGCCATACAACTGAATAAAAGGCTATTTCCGTCAACTAAAAGCGTCCTAAATGGGGGTTCCTGTATTAAATCAGGGTGAACTTCCTGTATTTTTTTTCTTATTGGTTGTGGCATACTAGTCTAATTTTGGAAACTATATATGTTGTCCCGGTTTAAATATATAGAAAAAAAAAATAAATCCCGAAGGTGCGAATGAACCTGCTGTATTTATTTTTGTAAAAAAAGGTATTTTTTATGCGCTCCAAAGTCTCATCCATATTTCAAATATATTAAATTTTCATTTTATAAACTTTGGTTCCGCAGTCATATATTCTATATAGTCCATTCCGAAAACAAAACTCATGTTCTGTCTCCTCCTTATTACAGCCATATTTTGAAACAAGAATGTCTTTCCTGTAACAGAAACGGTTTTTCCTAATTCTTCCTTCTACATAGAAATAATTTGGTGGAGATACATGGTCAAGGGTAAATCCAAGCCTTTCGTATAAATTTCCATTTGACCATCTTCTGTCAGCGTATGTGATTATTTCTTTCGGGTTTACCTGTTCAATAAAGTGTCTTAAAAGTTTTGACGCCCCGCCTATTACCATATAATTTTCTTCGTTACAAAATCTTAGTAATTCATAAGCGCCTTCTTTACTTTTATATCCAAGATTTCTCCTAAGCGTGGAAAATGTCATTACACTTATTAACTTTCCTTTATACATAAGTCCGTAATTGAATTTTCCACCAACATATCCTTGAATGTGATTTCTTTCAATGAATTCTTTTGCCTCTTTTTTCGAAAGTTCTGCAATTTGGCATTTTCTTGCATAAACCTTATTTTCAGTTATCCCTAGTATGTTTCTTATTCTTGACTTGCAGATTTCTTTCTTAAACATCCACTCATCCTCGAAAATGTGGATAAGATGTATACCGCGTTTCTCACACTCTTCCGTTTTCCATAGGTGATAGTTCTTATCTCTTTTTCTCTCGTCATGCCAATGCAATCCGTCAAATTCTATTGCAACTCTTTTAGATGGAATATAAACATCGAGTTCATGCGTCAATAAAACATCCCTATCTTTCTTGATAATTTTATAGTTCGGCAGAAGTTCGGATATAAAAGCATAAATTTCCTCTTCTCCATTGGAGATAATGTATCCGCACTTCTGACAACCATTTCCACTTAAATGATAAGTCGGTAATTGTTCAAAATCCCCATGCTTCCTGCAGGTTATCGTAATGGGCGTAAAACAATCTTTATAAACAACCTTTTCGTATGAATATAAATCTCCGTGTATTGCCCTCGCATCTTTAATGAACCGCTCGGTGCTCTTCGTTCTCGAGTTCGCTCTCTTAATTTTTCCGCATTCCGGGCATCCTTGCCCTCTTAGATGCTGATGCGGCGTCTGATAAAATTCACCATGTTTCGGGCAAATAATCTTTACTTTATCCCTTACCGTCTCATAAACTACACCTGAATAGTCATATTTATCTCCGTGAATTTCTCTTGCCTTCTTTATGAATTCTTCCTTGGGAAGCCTCTGTATCTTTCCGATGTACTCTTCTGCACAAAGTGAACATCCCTTTCCTGCTAAATGTGCATACGGAGCCTGCCAAAATTCTCCGTGCTTTGGACAAATAATACACACCTTTGTATATGAATCAACATATTCAACTTTTGAATAATCATATCTTTCCTCATGAATCTTTCTTGCTTTTTCAATGAATGTCTCTGTGGTGTATTTTTTCTTCTCAGAACGAGATTCTATTCCACATTTAGGGCATCCCTGTCCCTTAAGGTGCTGATGCGGCGATTGAAAAAAAGAACCGTGCTTTGGGCAAATTATTTCCATTGGCTCTATGAGTTTCGTATAAACAGACTTTGAATAATCATATTTATTTCCATGCACCTTTCGGGCTCTTTCTATTATTTGTTCTAAATTATACATAAAAATGGACTTTTAATTTCACTACAATAAATATACAAAAACCCGCGAAAAAATCGCGGGTTTAAATAAAATATTTTGTTAAATTTTAGAAACAAAGAATAGCGTAATCTATTACGATTGTGGCTGTTATATCAGCAAGCGCGTCATCAGAATACTGAAGTGTACCGAAGTTTACCGTGCTAGGCCACGAATTTTTCAATACCCACTTCTGAGCACAAACTCCCGTAGGGTCGAGCATTTCAAGTTCAAGATCCCTCTTGTAGCCTGCCGCATAGCCCTGACGTCCTGTTACAGACTCTGAGACGAGACGAATCCACTCCATAATTGCCTGAGAAGCGCTCGGGGCGATAGGATCGCGGAATGTCATCTGTATTGTGTCCCAAGTGTAACGTCCTGCCACCCATGTTGAGGTGTTGAGGAAGTGAATCTCGGTACTGCCCTGTGTAATAGAAGGTCTATTTGCTGACTGAAGCATCCACTCTGAAATACCTAAATCGCTAGGGAACCTAACAACCCATCTATTTTTACGCAATGGCTCGAATTGGAGCGGCATTTTGATTAGTAAATCATTCATATCCCGTATATCTTTATCTTATTCTTATTTCATTTTTATTATAAATACTTTAATAATGAAAAAATAGAAAAAAATAGCAAATAAGTATAACATTATACAAAAAACTCACCCTTCTTTCGGAAGAGTGAGCTAATTGTTTGATATTTTGCAACTAAATTAGTTGAAAAGATATCTTAATCCGAACTGAACCTGCCAGCACTGTGAGTTATTCACAACATAGTCATAAGACTGTGAAATGTACTCGCCCGCAGAGTTCTTAGCAATTGAGAACGTAGGCTCTCCTGCTGCGTTAACACCCTCATACTTCATGAAACGAGTGTTGTTTGAGATATCGCTGTTCTTGTAAACACCCCAATTGGAATTGAAGATATTACCGACATTAAGAACGTCGATTGAGAATTGGAAGTTATGTTGCTGTTTTCCTGTCTTGAACTTAAAGTTGTGCGCCCAACGGAAGTCGAAGCGATTAACCCAAGGTGAACGAGCGGCATAAGCCTCTGCATATTCTCCCTTATGCTTGCTGAGGTAGCTATCCTGAGCAACATAAGCGTCGTATGCTGCTGCATATTCTGTTGCATTGTCCTTCCACTTGATATCTGAACCGTGAGGATAGATATACATAAGATCGTTGTTGATTCCGTCACCATTCATATCATTGGTATAGCAATATGAGTTTCCATAAGGACTCAAGCCAGTGTAGAAGAGGCTGAATTCCATAAGGTCAGTCAAACCGCCATATTGGAAAGGAATTGAATAGTTCACAGAAGCGATAAGCTTGTGAGGAATGACGTAACGAGAACGCTGAACGTCTGCAAAATTAGGACTGTCAACGGTGATTAAGCCCTGCCAAGTCGAAAGAGGGTCAGAACCGGGAAGTCCGGAAACCTCCTTAGACTCGGTGAAGGTATAAGCTGCCATAAGTCTCAAATCCTTAACGGGTTCGGCATTGAGGGTAATGTTTCCAATATATCCGTAGCCCTTATTGGTATTAGTGAGATATGGAGCGTTCTTACCTGCGTTGATATAACCCTTGTCTGCAGGATAGATAAGACGGTTGTCGGCACCAACAAAGCGATTCCATTCACCTGTGTTGTCCTTAATATTGATATTGTCAACAACTACTCCGTAAACAGTCTTGTTGAAAATTCCCTCGACAGTAACATTGAACGGGAAACTGACAGGAACTGCCCAATCAAAAGCAAGAGAAGTCTTCCAAATCTGTGGCATATGGAAATTCTCGTCAACTCCTGACATTGTTGAACCTGCGCTGTGCTTATCATCGGAAATTTCGGTAGGAAGTCCGAGCTTGCTAACAATATCGCTAACGTTCGTAATCATACCGCCGTCAAAAGCGTGGAGCTTATCGTTCTTAGAAACAAGCTGTCCATTAGCCCACGTTGACTTATACTGAACGGAATTCTGAACAAGTCCTGCGTTAGTGGGCATATTGGTAAAGTAAACGAGAGGAAGTCTGCCTTGGAACAAACCAGTGCCACCGCGTACCTTCAAAGTCTTGTCGCCGTAAACGTCCCATACGAAGCCAACGCGAGGGGAAACCTGAACGCGGTTGTTGGGCCACTTACCTGTATCAATTTTCTTTCCGTCACGGAAGTCGTATGCATAAATAGCATTATTTCTTGCGATATCAGCGTTGCTGAAAATCAAGTCGTCAAGACGAATACCATAGGTGAGTTTGAAGAATTCGCCAAGGTTCCACTCGTCCTGTGCATAAAGTCCAATCTGATTGAAAGTAACCTGAGCATTAGGATTGAGATTACCGTTCCAACCATATGTAACGGCGAAAGACTCAGGTGTTCCATTCAGAACGTCCGTAATCGTAGCCTCGTCAGTCCAAGCGTAGCGATAGTATCCTGCGCCGTTACGCATATAAGCGTTATTTGCGAACTGATGCTCATAATTTGCACCAACAACAAGCTTGTGATTACCAAGAAGAAGGGTAACATCGTCCTTTACGGTCCAAACCTTGTTATGAACACCATTGTTCCAAGTAAAGAGCTCGTAACCGAGAGACATATAAGGCTGCCAGCTGCCGGAGGCGTCCTGCTTGATAATATCAACGTGAGGGAATGCGCTCGAATTTGAACCACGAATGTCCTCAATGTTTGAATATGTCGCAAGGAACTGATTTGAAACATTATTACTGAATCTCGCATTGTAATCAACAGACCATGAAGACACGTTATTCTCCATAGAAAACATGTTGTTTGCGAATGCCATTGACTGATTACCAACACGATAAGTACCGTTAAGACGATAGCCAGTATCGGAAGAGTTTCCATTAGGAGTATTCCAAGCTACGTTCTGTGTCTGATTGTAACGAACTGCAAGGTGATGTCCGGGGGCAATATTCCAATCAATTCTTGCAAGAAGTTTCTTATTGGATTCGTCGCCCGGGAAACTTGTGTAAGAACCCGTATCATAGCCATATTTTTCCTTCATATATGACTGTACAGCAGCCAAATCTGACGCAAGTGTACGGGAAACATTACCCTTTGCATCTTCACCGCCATTGTTAGCACGGTACGTAATTACCTCACCAGGCTGCTTAGTCTGCTCGTAGTTAACGAAGAAGAAAACCTTATTCTTCACAATAGGACCACCAAGTGTGAAACCGTAAACAGTTCTCGACTCTGCAGCGCGTGCGCCAAGGTCAACGCCGTTAATCTTGTTGCCACGCGTGTCCTGATTCTTAAAATAGGTGTAAACGCTACCCTTGAACGTGTTTGTACCTGACTTGGTAATAGCATTGACGCCACCACCGATAAAATTAGTCTGTCTTACGTCAAATGGTGCAATAACAACCTGAACCTCCTCAATGGCGTCCAATGAAATTGGATTACCGCCGCCCGGAAGTGCATCTGAAAGTCCGAAATTGTTGTTGAAGTTAGCGCCGTCAACAGTGAAGTTGCTTGAACGTCCGTCACCTCCTGCGAAGCTCATTCCATTCGCATAAGGGGAATACTTTGCAACGTCCTCAATTCCTCTGTTGATCATCGGAAGACTTGTAATGTCTCTTGCCGTAACGTTGGTGGATGCACCTGTTTTTTCTGAATTAAACTTCGACGTTGAGGCAACTACAATAACCTCGTCAAGTGTCTCGGAGGGCCAAAGAACCGCGTCCTGTGTGTAAGCCTCTCCAAGCTTGAGAGAAACGTCCTGAAATTTTACGGTATTGCAGCCGAGGAACGAAACTGAGATTTCGTATGGATAGCCCGGGCGAGCACCTTCAATTGTATAACGCCCATCTGAGTTAACGACTGCATGATACTGCGAGCCACTCGGTGTGTGAACCGCAACTACGACGGCTCCTGTGAGCGCGTCACCATTGTTATCAACGACTTTACCGTTGATACTGGATGTCGTAACCTGCGCATAGGCGCTGATTGACACCATCATTGTAATCGCAATAAGCGAAAGTGTTTTAAATAGTTTTTTAATCATATTTTTAAAATTGGTTTAAAAAAGTATCGTGTCAAATATACGTATTGTCCTAATAAAAAGCAAAAACCCGAACAGTAAACCTACTATTCGGGAATTTTCCTATTCGATTGGAACCACTTCCTGCGAAACCTTGCCAACCTCTGAGAATGTAATATCACTCTCGGTAATATTCTCATCCATTCCGCTCTTCATAGCAAGAATCTTCGGGAGTTCACTCTTCTTATAATCGTTAATATCGTTCTCGGTAATAATTCCGTTATGAACGCAACACATTGTACCGCTGTACGTTACGTTATAAGGAGTCGGAAGCTGATTCTTGTAAACAGAAATCTTGGTAACGGTGCCATACTCGGTTTCATTACCTTTTACAGTTGCTTTAAGTTTCTTGGTACCCTGCGTAGCAACACCACCAACATGGATACCAAGACGGCAACCGTACTTGAAAGCCTCACCACCGCTGTTTGCGATTGCGGTTGCGCCACCCATACTATTCTGACTGTCCTTCCAAATCTTGTTAATAGCAATCATACCATTGGTGTACGGTGTACCAACTTCCTTAGAAGCCGCAATTCTTGTAAAGATAGGCTTAAAGGTTGCGTTGATTGCACCAGCGTCGAACATATTGTTGCCGCTCTTACTTGTGTAAGATTTCCAAGACTGAATACTTCCGATTGAATCCCAAATGAAAAGAATTGGCATTGGAATATTGCCGTTATGCTGTTCGTCAAGGAATGTATTGATAATATAACCAATATCTTCAATAACAGCCACGTCTCGCTTGTTCTTTGTCTTTTCACCCTTGGAATAATCCATATCGCCACAGAATTCGCACATTTTAGTAGGGGTAAAGAGAACATAATCTCCTTCCCAGTCAACGATTCCATATTCGCCTGTTTCAGGATCGTTTCCGTAAACGGGTTCGATATCCATTCCACAATCCTTTGCATATTGGAAATCGAAATTTCCCTCTGTCTCGAAAATAACAGGGAGAATACCCTGCTTCATAGCCGCAGCAATCGCGAGGTTCTTAAGCGTTGACTTACCTGTGTTCGTCCAACCTCTTACTACACTCGTTCTTCCGAGAGGAAATCCGGGAAGTTTCGTTGCTTCCTGAAACGCCTTGGGCATAATAACCCATTCGAGTTCCTTATCGGCAACCTTTCCTACCTTTTCTCCGAGGAAATTTGCCTTAAAATCCTTCACGCTGAATGAAGGGACTTCTTTTTTCTTTAATGGTTGTTTAGCTGCCATATTTATTTCTTATTAAAATGTTAATTATTCTTCATTAAACCGCATCTGTATTAGTCAATAATCTCATCAATGACACCGAGTTCAAGCGCGGTTTCAGCGTCCATGAACCAATCCTTTTTGCACTTGACTACTTCGTCGAGCATTTCTCTTGTAATTTTTGTTCTGGAAAGGATTATGTCATCTATTTTATCTCTCAGCCTCTTCCATTCTTCTGTAGATTCTTTTATGTCTTCCAATTTTCCGATTTTGAACCCCGAAATGTCGTGATAGAGATATGTTGAATTTTTGGAGCCGTACCGTTTTGTCCCTGCCTGCAGTGCGAATATTCCACAAGACATTGCTTTTCCGACTACTTTAATGTTGACAGTATATTTTCTTGTAAGGGACTTGATTAAATCATAAATTGCAAGTCCATCATACACGACGCCGCCATAAGTGGAAAGATAAATGTTTATTTCAGGCAGTTTGAAATCAGACGCATATATTCCCGCGCTTTCTAAAATAGTCTTGTTATTCCTGATAATTTTTTCGTCTCTCTGTTTTATTTCACAGATATCCTTTTCCAATTTTTCAAGCGTACTTTCTTCAATATCACCGGTGAAATAAATGTCATGGCTTTCATCGAAAAGACTTTTAATCGTTGTCTCCATTGTTTCCTTTGCTTTTTAAAAATTTCATTCTGCCATACTCCTTTCGGCTTACAGACTTGTAATTGTCTTCTGCTCCAACCTGTATCTGTTCGCCGCTTGTTACAATATTCCCGTTTTGATCAATCCTCGCATTGAAAATATTTTTATTTCCGTCCTCGCATTGGGATTTTATTTCTTCAAACGTGTCGGCGATTTCGAAAAGACGCCGGCTACCCGGAAACAGATGTGTCTGGAAATCTGTTCTAAGCCCATAACATATCACATTGATATCGAATTCATCGACGAGCAATGCTAACTCATCTACTTGTTTTTCCGTTAAAAACTGAGCCTCATCCACAAGAAGCCACTTAACATCAGTATTCGCCAAATCTATCTTTTCGAAAAAAGATTCTTCCGGAGTTATGGTGCAGCATTCCTTATCACCAAGTGGACGACTATGGATAACACCCTTGTCACGCGTATCTACGCTACTCTTAAAAATAACGTATGGTATTCCGCGTTCCTCGAAATTATATGCTTTAGCGAGCAAGAGCATACTCTTGCCCGCATTCATGCACCCGTAGTTGAATATCAGCTTACACATATTAGAACGGTAACTCCTCTGTTTCATCTGGTTCCGTGTCATCCTCAGCAGCGGAAAGTGCCTTCTGCTTTGCAGCTTCGATAGCCTTATCAGCCCTCTTCTCAGCTTCTTGCTTCTGCTCTTCCCTCTTCTCTTGATCTTCTGAGTTCTTTATCTTTGGAATCCATTTCTTATTTTCCTTATCGTAGAACGGAACGCCACCATCAATAATGATTGACAGATAGTCGTAAGGCTTCGCAACGAATACATCGCTCCATACCTTATCGTCGTTAATCCACTTGTCGATAAGTTCCGGGTCCGGTGAAAGCGGTTTATTCTTACCGTAGTCAACGATAGAAATGCTAGTCTTGTCGGTAGGACGCCCTTCCTTATCGTAAACACGCGAAATCGTAACCTTTAAGTCGCGTCCATTCTCCACGTCAAGAATGTTCTCGGGTTCGAAGCCATCAGGAAGTTCTCCATTATTGTCAGCCTTGGCCTCATCGATACTTTCCTGCCACCTGTCCTTGAAGAGTTTTTTGATAAGGTTCTTCGGGTCCTTGAAGTCACTGCGGACTGTTACCTTCCAGAACTTAGGACCGTCGTCCTCCGCACCGCGCTCAATGCAACGCATAACGCAAACCTCTGAGGGCTTGTTTGCAAGTGAAATTTTCTTCCACCTGTCAGCCTCGAGCCTACACTTACTTTCCTCTGAAAGCTCCCCTTTCTTCTTTGCTTCCTCTGCCTTGTTCGTCCACTCCTTCATATTTTCATATGCTATGTGGTTGAGTTCGCAGAACGGGCACTTCTCGCCGAGAGTCTCGTGATCAATATCCTCAGTTCTGTTAAGACATACGTAAGACTTCCAAGGTGTCTTCGGAGAAACCTCGGGACTAACCTGCACGGTGTGCATCCATACTGTCTTGAATGGTGAATTTGAATCCTTGTCGATTGGGAGGAGGCGTATTCTTAGCTCTTTAGAATCCTGCCCTTTTGCAAGTTTAACGTTTAGATAGTTTTTTTCGCTAAAGGCATTTGTCTGCCTTGGCACTCTCGCTTCGTCTTCCAACGCGTCTGGAGAGATGTTTTGATGCTTGTAATCAGCCATAATAGTTATAAAATTTTGATAAGTTATTTTTAAATTTACCTACGTTCCAAATATACAAAATATATGCGAAATTTTTATTATCGGTCAAATTTTTCATACTACTATAAATACAAAAAGCAGCCCAATATCGGACTGCTTTTCGCGAAATATTTTCATTTTCTTGGGAGCAATATGAGGAATTGCTATTCAAATTTATACTTGTTCCAATCTATACTATCCTTCTTGTTCCATCCTTCTTGGAGACAAGTTGTTATATATCCAAGGCATTTATAGTAGAAATCCGTGAATTCTGCCATATCCGTAAAATCATGGTATTGAGGATTGCTCATTTCGCCGAATTTTAGACGGAACGGCAATGATGCGCCGTTCGTTTGATATGCCAAATCATATGCCGCTTTATAATTAAACTGGTTTTCTGCTGATAGATATACATTGATGCTTTCCCCACTTGCAGAAGTCCATGCGAACCCTGTCAAAATTTTGTTGTCTGTTTCGCTATTTAAGTATTCAAGTATCATGGCTTCAATCTCATGCAATTCAGGTTTTATTTTGAATGTTTCCTGCATCCATGATGCGAACACTTCATCTTCCTCGTATTGTCCTGTTGGGTTTCCTTCGCTATCAAATATCTCTTTCATGATTGGTTGATAGTCCCATTCTACAACATATAGTTTGTTGTTGTAGTTCGAGGTTTCTTTATAGTCCTCTTTTTTTCCTACGTTCCTAAACATTGCTTATACATTTATCCTTTAAAACAACTGCCTTTCTGTAGTTTGGAAGAAAATGAAAATATTCCCTTATTGTTTCTTTTTCGAACGTTTTGTTCATTATTTTCCAACATTTAAACTTTCCAAGATAGCCACAATATGAATTGATGGTATTTCTATATCGTTTAATATCTACTTTTGACACATTTCCTTTATAAATATCCAATTCAATTAATTTTATCTTCTTTTTGAAAGATTTTATTGCTCTGTTCGACGGATATCTTCTATATGGCTTAATACATGCGCCAAGAAATTTGAAATTCTGTGTCAGTTTGAATACATGTGTCTTCTTCATATTTAATTTTAAACCGAGTTCTTTGCTAAGGAAATCAGATATAATTTTAATAAGCGAATTCAGATATTCTTTGTCAGTATGAAGAATGAACGCATCGTCCACGTATCTTCCGTAATGCTTGATTTTCAACACGCGTTTTATGTATTGATCCAGTACATTAAGGTAGATGTTACTAAACATTTGGCTCATTAAATCTCCAATTATTAGGCCGATTCCGTCAGGTGTATAAAACAATGATTTTTCCTTTGGAAGATTATCCCAACGGTGGCGACTGCCAATTATCTTACAATTCTCAAGCGGCTGTCTTGTGAGAATGGTTTCGAGAAGATAATATATAAGATTGAAATCAATAACATCATCCAATAAGTTTCCGTTTATTGTTCTGTAACGGAATTTTTCAAGTTCGCTTTTAACAATGTTCAGAAAACGTGAACGGTTGATACTCATGAAATATCCCGATATATCAATCGTCAATCCGTATGCACTGAGAGTATAATTGTTGGTGACCGAACGTATATGATGCTCAGCACGTTCTATTCCGAAAAGTGTTCCTTTATATTTACGGCAAGAATATGAATCGTATATGAACGTCCGTTCAAAAATCTGAGAAATTTGGTTAAATATGAAATGGCTAACAACTCTGTCCCTAAACGCAGGGGCGAAAATTTCGCGTTTTACTGGCTCTTCAATTATAAAACAAACAAGGGGAGAAGGTTTGTAAATTCTTTTCAGAAGTTCCTCTCGTAAATCCCATATATTGCTTTCAAGGTTTAATTCAAATTGAAGTTGAGATGGATTGTTCCGTTCGTTTTTGCGGGCAGCAAGGTATGCTTTCATAAGTGCGTCATATAACGCATCTCTTTCTATTGTCATAACGGTATTGTGTGCAGGTATTAAGTGCTGAGGGCGGGCAACTGGGCGAACCGAGAAGCCGTTTGCACGGTTGTTGTTGTTCTGCGGGTTAACATCTTCTGAATTGAAGTTGAGGTTATACGCGTTGTTCTGCGAGTTCGAAGACGCGAGCCAATAGTTGCCGTTACTTCCTATGCCGTTTATGCCACCGCTTCCGTTGTTGCGGTTCCCTGCGGCTGTCGGTTTTATGAACAGTCACTCACTGAATGTGGAAATGAACAAATATGAGCAAATCCGCAGACTTCATTTTCAACCTAATGAAAACTTCTTAATAACTTGCCAATGGCAAGCGGACTGTTTGAACTTAATCGCACGCTCCAATAGACGTGACTATATGGATTCAGGCTATGTCCTGCACACTAACCGCTATGTTTCTTATTCCATCCTTTTAATTGTCTTAATACTGCCTCGGAGTTATCTGATAAACGCGAAAACCCCTTTTCCGTCAGAAGGTGTAATTCATAAAGATTTCTGAATGTTATTTGTATCCGTTCCATTTTTTCAATGGCTGGCTTAAGGAAATCGGACTTAATTTCCGCATCGTTGGCAAATGCAATGGATGTCATTATCCCTTCAATTGTTTTCATAATAGGAAGCACGTGCACATACCTATCATCACGCGGCATTTTACCCGTGTTCGTTTTCAAACTCTCGTAGAGTTTACGCGAAGCATCATATACATTCAGGCAATAGTACTTTCCCATTCTGATATCCTTATTTTCAAGTCATTTATAAACGTAACACAGTCAGAAGGTGAAGAGTTAAGAACGTCAAAACTCTTTACAAGCGAAATTATGTAATCTTTTTCATTATCTTTCATAAATCAAATGATGGCTAGGCCGCCCTCGCCAAGACGCTCGGGCGGCGATTAAGTCTGGGGGCGGGCAACTGGGCGAACCGAGAAGCCGTAGGCACGGCTGTTGTTGTACTGCGGGCTAACACCTTCTGAATTGAAGTAGAGGTAATACGCGTTGTTCTGCGAGCTCGAAGACGCGAGCCAATAGTTGCCGTTACTTCCTATGCCGTTCATGCCACCGCTTCCGCTGTAGCGGTTCCCTGCGGCTTGGAAAAAGTTCCCATCCCAAGTCCAACCGTTGTCCCAAGTACCGCCATTGCTTGTTGAAAAACCAAGGAATGCGTTACCGCAGGGAATATTGAATCCTACAGGGCATGGGTCATAAACTGTTTTAACAATATTCTTATCAGAATTGCCAGTTGAAATCTGCGAAGCGTCCCAATAATTGTAAAAGTCGACAGGCGTGTCTCCGTTTTGCCACCAATTGTAATGTGTGTCTTCATATGTGTTGAACACGTTTGGGTTTTGAATTGTTGCAGCAAGAGAGCTTGCAGTTGAAGTGATATTAAAAGAACCAACCGCCGCAGATGCTGAATTACGGAGCATAGGGTCTTTACGTCCCCACTGATAGTAAGGCGAAGTACCCTTTTTACTATCGGCGGCGTCCTTCACCCATCCTAGGCTAACGTCAAGGAAGTTATATGTCTTGCTGTTTGTGTTAGTATGGGCAAACGTTGACAGCTCGAACGGATACGACCATATATGCCAACTCCACATAATCTGCCCGTTACCGTCTTTGATTGCTATCGTTGCATTTCCGCCAAGAGAAGGAATGGATGACACATGGAATCGTAAATACTTACAAAGTTCCCTATTTGTCAAATAAATGTCGTCTATGATGAAGTCAGATGTGTCTATGAGGACGGATTGCCCCGATACGGCATCGATACCCGTATCTTCTTCTATAAATGGGATTGTGATTTGTTCATTTAGATAATTGTAGAATGGGCTTGTATATGTGCCTGTTGCTTGAGTATATGCTGATGCGTTTGTTTCCCCGTTCATAATGGCGCAACCATATACGAGAGGAAATTCGTAATATCCTTCATGTGATATAACGTAACAGTTTGCGGTTTCTCGTAACGAAACCGTGCCACCCGTTATATCCAACATGGATAAATCGGTATACGTCGCTGAATCGTATGATACAGTAAGACGACGTGTACTGTTTTTCTTTGATATATATGAAACGGTATCTGGCGTATAATATCCACCAACTGTACTAAACGATACTGTATATTGCTCAAACATGGGTACAATAAACAATAGCGTCGTTCCGTTCCATTCCTTTGATTCTATATTACCATTCACGGTAACGGAAACTATTGCGCCGATAATATCCTGCGAAACAGGACATGTTAATGTAACATAGAGATTTTCATCGGCCATGCCGATGTTTGTTAGAACCGTTTGCTTCTCTTCCTTTGTAAGCGTTTGCTCGGATGCATACGATACAAATTTCGCTTCATTTAACTCGGTTTGAGTAATGTATTTATTTTGATTATCAGCCATATTTTTCTATTTGCAATTTTTCTTATAGCCCCATTACCTTAGCAAGAGTCTGATTATACATAAAGTCGTCATCGTCAAGTGAATCCGATATCGCTTTCCAATCAGTTGCGCCTGCTACGTCATTGGCTGTAATCTGATACTGTCCCTGTTCCTTACCGTTATCGTCGTCCTCAGTAGAATAGTTGGAAGTTGCTTCCTTTTCTTTCCAGAATTCCTCAGGAGTAACGTTGAAAGGATAGGACTTTGCTGTCTGCATGCTGAGCTTTTCTACCTGTGTAGGGTTGCGTCTTTCATACTCAGCCTTCAAGTCTTCAATCTTTTGGTCGTTTGCACGAAGGAGTTCCTCGAAAGCGCCAAGTGCCTTCATAACCTTGTCAAACTTTCCTCCGATTTCTCCAACTTCCTTCTCGATATCCTCTTGCTTGTCGGTAAGCTCAGTTACGTCGAGAACCTCGTCGCCAGGCTGCTGCATATCAGCGCCAGCTGCGTCGAAATCAGCGTTAGAAATATCGCCACCCGGTGCGGGATCCTGTGGGTTGAATCCCTGAGGAGGCGCTGCAGGGGCTTCCTCTCCGCCTGCTGCCGCGTTAGGATCTGCGGGCATTCCGCCACCCATATCACCTCCTGCCATTGCATTCGGGTCCATTGGCGCTCCGCCTGCTGCTGCATTAGGATCAGCTGGCATTCCGCCACCCATATCAGCGCCACCCATGTCTCCTCCCGGAGCCGGTGCTGCATTAGGATCCGCATTTGTGTCGTTCTCATCTTCCTCCACACTATTTGATAATAGAGTAGTTTCGTTGAGTCCTACACGTGCGTCATAATTAAACAGACGCTGGAATTTATCCATTCCTTCCTTGAGTATCTTTTCCTTGTCCATTTTAACCAAATAAGATTTGCCTATTGTCTTCTGTAAGAATAATCTTGTCGTCGTTCATCTTTTCGCGCTCGAGAAGTCCTGCATCTTTCTTGACACGCTTCACGTTCGCCGTTCCGAGACTGTCAATCAATGACTGAGCATTCTCGATTGAATTTGAATTAAGTGTGTTCATATCTTTAATTTTTATTCTTCGTTATTTTTTACCTCTTCCTTTTCGGCGACTGTCTCCTCAACAGGAAGTGACGCCTTCTTAGCCTTGCCTTTCTTCGGAGCAGGCTCTTCTATCTTGGCCTCTTTCTTAACTTCCTTTTTCTCCTCTTTTACTACAGGCTCAGATACTTCAACCTTGACGGCTGATTTAATTATCGGACGTCTTGATAAATTTGAACATTTCTTCGTAATAAACATAATAATATAAAAGTTTAAATAAAGCGCACAGTTTACTATACACCTTTATATAAATACCTTTATATTGTGAAAAAGACTATTCTCCCTTCAGAAAATAGAGATAGGGAATGAGATACTGACAGTTTAGAATAGACAATCTAAGACGCTGACTGATAAAATTATCGTCATAGATGATGATATTGTTCTTATTGTCTTTTATCTTATCGAGTACGGCGTTACCGTCCTTACCTGTATATTCAATATCTTCGAGTGAAATTCCGAAAACAGTATCAGTTCTCGGAGCATACATATACAGGTGTCTTCCAATTATGTAGATAATCTTCCGCTTTCCTGTGTAAAGCCAATCTATGAATTTCTTTGTTCGATCAGCATCCTCTGTGAATATATTGTAATAGGAATATTTGACGGCACCCTTAAGTTTACCAATAATAATATCGTTAAACGCGTCTATGTCAGCCTCGAAATCAATTCTTCGTTCGTTCTTTGCGAAAGTCCAATATACATTATCCTCTATCTTCTTATCAAGGACTTTTATCTTGTCCTTTCCAAAGATAGATTCAGCTTTCGTCTTACCAATAATGAGTGTCGGTTTTGAAGTATCTGCAGCATCGTACTCGGCTACGATTTGAACATAGTCGATAACGGGAAGAGACTTACTCTTGGTTACTACTTTTCCTATATACATAAATGCTCGAGATATTATCCCGAGCAAATATACTGAAAAAATAATAGAGTTACAATTTTAACTAATGCTAAATGAAATAACCGCCTTCATACCAAGTTTATCCTTCACATTACAAAGGGAAACCATAACATTTGTTTTCTTATCCTCTTTATTCGAAGGTTTAACTATTGCATCGCTTAAACTCTTTTTTGATTTATCTTCTTTATCATAGTATGTAACTACCTCAGCCTTTATTTCGTCTTTATTTCCTGGGTTTTTAATTTTAGCCTTATAATATAATTTGCAATTATTATCAGATTTGTTCGGATTTTTCACAACTATATTTTGCCCATTTTCAACTATATCTCCATCTGTAGCCCACCCTTCTGTTGATATTCTGACTTCAATGTTTTCTGATATGTTAAACGATATAATAAGGTAATCACTTGGATAAATAATAGGCCCTTTGTATCTATATAATAGATAGTGGCTTGTCTTAGAACCGCTTGAACCATTTGCGCATACTCCTGATACCTGCACTGAGTCTGATACAAAGTGTGTTCCGTCAAATATTGCTATATGTCCATACTTTGCACCTGGCCTTGTTGAACAGCACACGTCACCTGGCTCAAATGGGCCCTTGAATTTCACTATTGACGCGTTGCTTGCAATTTCAAGTACCTTTTGGAAATCCCATCCATCCATCTTTGTTGCACACTCGTATCCGTTACATGTACCGATTTTGCTCGCCTGTTCTCCATTTGAAAATCCTGCCCTCATTGCCTCTTTTGTGCACTGCGCACACGCTTTATTGTTCTGCGCGAAGTTAACATTTGTGTACGGGTATACAGTCTTACTAAGCCAAGGAACATAAATTCCGCTGTTGAATTTCTCGATAACCTTAGGAATGCTGAATTCCGGCAAATTCGGGTTTTTGGTAAGCGGGAACGTGGCAGAATCAGGCAATGAATTTCCATTTTCATCTCTTGCAGATGTCTTTGATTCTCCGATACCAACGGAGCCTCCCGATTCTGTATTTCTATTTGCTGCATCATTATTGATGCTTGATTCACCTCTTCTTATATTAGTTAACAGAGCTTCCACATCTATTACATTTGCGTTCATAGGTATCGCATTTTGTGACACGCGTATTCCGGTGAATGAAGTAGACATTGAACCGTTTTCTATATGATGCTTAACTCCATATATTATATAAGCGCCATTGAACAATGGTATGTTGTTCAATTGGAAATACATAAGCGGCATTATATTAGCACAGCCCATCATGTCTACGCTGCACTCGTAACTTCTGTTAGAATATATTGAATACAAATCCTGTCCAACGGTTGTTGGGGCTAATACTGAATCGCCCTTTCTCTCATTATCCGCTAATATAAATGCGTTTGCGATTGACACATCCGTTTCTCTTGGATTTGCCATATTAACATTTATATTCTTAAAATACAGCTGGTTTTGCTTACCGAATGTTACGCCAAATGCAGGGATGTTATAATTCTCACCCGGCTTCTTTGCCTCATTCAGTGTAACTAGCTGCGGTTCTATGAATGAAAGCTGGTCCTTTTTATATTCAGTTGTATTCTCATTTCTCTTGCTCTCAGAGAAATGCGAAGGCTGGTGTGTATACATAAGTACATATGTATTTCCTATACCCCTCGCGTTATCCCATCCCATCTCATAACCGTTATTTCCATAAGGAGTTTGTGGCGTAAATATACTTGCAATGCTCTTAGCGTCATACATGTTACTGAACACGGGAAGCGCTACGAATAGGAGTTTGCTCTTTTCTGCAATATCTGAGATAAACTGTATTACACTCCTACTCCCCATATCAGCAATCATATTTGATACAATATATGGGCTAACCAGTAATTTACTTCCAATGTCATTATAGAAAGTGTCTACATACATAAAGCATTGTACTTCACTTACTTTAGTTCCACTAATTGACTGCCCATCGTTCTTTTTATATGCTATTTCTGAGTCTGCCTCAGGTGTATTAAGCTTAAACCTATCTCTATTATAGCATGATAGCCACTTATCGTAAAGGTTCTTTAGGGTATAATAAAGTTGCTCTTTCGCTTCTACCTTTGCATGCCCACTTTCTTTCGCATTTGCTGTTGCATCTGTATTTCCCTCGCTTGCAGTATCCTCTACGTTATTGGAATTTTTCGCCCCATTTATTCTTTCTAATAACAGTTTAAAGAATGCCGTAATGTTTTTGAAAGGCGGTTTAATACTATCGTTTGCGTCATTAACATTGAGAATCGTTACCATACTCGACGCTAAATCAACTATCTTCTTTGTATACTCATTATACTCAGTCTGATTTGCCGCGAGCCTGTTTGTTGCACATTGAGGTATCTTTAACTCACCTTCCGTGTCTTTTCCTTTCTTTTTCTTTGAGAAATCTTTATATCTCGTATTGAAAGTAAATTCTGTCTTATACGATTCGTTTGATAATTTCCTATAATAATGCACGCCTTCTTCAGAAACCCACTTTCTATAAAAAGACGCAAGTCCGCCATTCTTATCACGTTCTTTAAGTTCGGCAACTGTAAACCCGTTCGAATCTTTTTTTATCCACTTACTGCTGTCTATCTCAAAGTATCCTTCATTATTTACAATAAACGTAGCATCATCGCCGCCGTTTGATACTCTTTCTCCAATATGAAGTGCAAATACCTTTGGGATTCTTCTGATTGAGCTATTATTCTTTGCAAATCTGTATATGTTATTTGTTCCTAAGAACGAGGCCAGGAACGTTGAATTATTTATTAAACTATTAAACGGAGTATCTTTTTCTTTTTCTGAAAAATAATCGTGTGGAAAATATGAACTATCGTAAAATTGAAGGATAGGGAACATATATTGCCCGTGCTCACTATTCTCAATAGCAGCGTTCTCTGTCCATTCTTTTCTTACGTCGTTTATATTTTTTTGCTTGCATATATTATCTTTATCGAAAGAATCCTCTCGATAGATATTACTTAAGAAGTATTTATCAACTTTATAGTCCCACTTACTAGAATAATCATATGTAAGTGGTCTTGTCGCCATCTTTTTAAGTAAGTATTCATTTTCTTCTGGAACAATATAATGCCCTATCTTCGGGCCCAGTGTGAAGATAGTATCTTTCGTGAACTTACTATTATTAAGCGTGTTTATTATTTTGAGAATTGTTTCCTCAGAATTATTTCCGATAATTTCTCCTATATCTTGTTTAAGCTCATTAATAAAATCATTTGACGCGTTTACTAATCCTTTTCCTTGTACATTCCAAAAATTCTCAACTTCTGATTCAACTGGAAAATTTACAATACCGTCTTTAAGATATGCCTTAGTAGCCACACAAGCATCAATAAAACGAACCCATATGAATTTTAAAAGTTCATTTGAGTATTTCTTACCGGCTGGGACTGAGAATTTCTTATATGGATTTTCCTCCTCTAATGCATCAAGAACAGAAAGGGGCATCCATTCTTCTTTTGTTTCTGTTGTTGGTGTTTCTTCTGACGCTGGCTCCCCATTATTCTGCTGCATTTCTACAATATCACTGTTTGCCGCATCTATCGCAATGTAAATTCTTTCTATGAAATTAACTTCATCTAATTTACTAAGTTGTGGAATTGAGCCTGGATATCTTCTTACTCTTTCACCGTTGCTTTCACTATCCTCATAGAATCCCGGGAATGGCGGATACGTATAATTTCCGCCATTTGAATCAATGTCGTCATATATTTTATCAATTCCCTTAAAATTACTTCTTTTTCTTTCTGCAGACTTTTTCTTGATATTATCGAGAACTTTATAATACTCGTACATAAAAGCATCGATATGCGCGAACGTCATTCTGATAATATTTTCAATACTAGGGGTGAAGCCTAAAAGCTTTTTAGTTAAATCATTCAACTCCTCTGACGATTTTCCGAGCATCCTGCTTATTTCGTTTTCAATTTCTGAACAGCGCATTAATATGCTATTTCTGAACTCATTATCAAGTTCGACATAATAAACGCGTTTATCAGCATAATCGCTATGCTTTATCGCCTCTTCAATGTTTGATATTCTTGAATAAAGTTGATGATTTGTATCGACGATATATGTAGTTGTCCCGTCCTCTGCTTTAACACTTGTAACAATTGGATCAAACGTTTCAATAGCAGAGCTACCCCATGCCAGTTTATCCGGCTCTTCAAAACCCTTAGGTTTAGATATCGGTGTCTCTGTTGTTTTAACATCTAAATAAGATGTGAAAGATTTCTCAAGCTCTTCTATATTTGGTAAAATAAAAGTTTTTGAATTTACAAAATAAATCTTGAAATCAGGTGCAGAAAATATTTTACTATCATTTGAAGAATTCTTAGTCTCAATATCTTTTATTATCTCATCATAATCAGATAATATCTTCTTAAGTGCTGAAGCTTCATTTCTAAGGCTTTCAACTTGATTAAGAGAAGGAAAGCTTTCTCCTTCTTCCCCATATATTTCTTTAAATTTATCAGGCAATTTCTGACAAATCTCAAAAAATTTCTTAAACGTTGGTATTTGACTTCCATCCTTAAAAAAGAAAGCGCCGCCTTGTGAAGTTTGTGTTCTCCAATATGGACTTACAGTGTCTCCGCCCGCATCAATATACGGAGCAACAAGAAGACAAGACATAGGTATATCGGTATATAAACCGTACATATGCCCAATGAATGAAACTTCTACCTCGAAATTTCCTGTCTGTGAATTAAAACTTGACTGAAAATCATTTACCGCAAGCATAAACGTTACCCTGCTTCCGTAAAAACCTTTTACAGATAACGCAAACCTTGGATATGGGAAATGGAATAATGCACTAAAGAACTGTTGGCACGCAGCGATTCTCTTAGAAATATCTTTATTGTTAATTGCTTCCTCATTTTCACGATTGAACTCAGCTGGCATCATAAGTGAGGCACCCCTTACGTCAATCATTCTCATTTTAACAACCGGATAAAAATGTGAGTCGAATTGTATGTCTATACTCTTTATACCAAGAGCTTCTCTACTTCCGGCGTGGTTTTGCGTTATTTCTTGATATGAAATGTCAGTATACGAATCAGTGAGATAAGGTTTACCTTTATCTAATTCCGTACCCCTAAAAAATGAAGTCCAATTTGAGTTTTTGTTTACAGTAACGTCGATAGAATCGAAAATATTTTCATTATTTCCGTTTCTATCTGGCACAATGACTTGTAAATCAACTGATATATTTAAATCTTCTGGCTTCCAATAGACATTATCCCCACTGCCGAATGATGGTCCTATTTGATTTACGAAGTCATTCGGCTCTAAATATACAATGCGCCCCTTGAGAGTTCCTTCCATTTTTACCTATCTTTGTTAATTCCGTAAAGAGATTCCTGTCTGTCTATTTCCTGATTTAAATTTTCTAATGTCTTATCCAATGGATACGGAATTCTAAGAACAGTTCCGTTTGGTATTTGATATTCTAAGTCGGGCAGTTCTGGGTTAGCCATAAGAATTAACCAATCATATCCAGGATCTCCATAGTAATCATTAGAGAATAAATCAAGACGACTACTTCCTCGATTATATATCTCAAAATAGTCTGTTGATTTCGGCCTTATATTAGCCTGAAACGGAACGCATATCTTTCCGTTTACTCTAAATCTCGTATATCTATCGTAACTCATTATTTACCTTCTTCTTCATTAACATTAGTATTTTCAAGCTTAGGTGTCCATAGATGTGTATATGATTCTTTTCCATTTTCATCTATGGTAACTCTATCAGCCCTATTATCATAAACACCTGTGTTTGCATAATAGTTAAAGGATACTGCATTCTGTAGCCTACTTATAGGCCCACTGAGTGATTGTCCTCCAAGGATAACAATTCCCAATGATACAGTAGCGTACATTGGCTGAACTCCTGCACCCTCAGGATTTAAATCCCATTGCATTCCTTCCTTCTGATAATTTATTGTAAGGTTATTAATTAAAATCCTCGTATTAATAAAATCTCCAAGTCTTAATACACAAACCGGCATTCTTCCGAAGGCAAGGTTTCCAGCCGGCGTATCATAGTCTTTAATTTTTGATGAGTGTTCAATAGTATGCCCCTGTCTCGTACACTGCTGTAAGAACGTAAGACGTGCATTAAAGCCCTCGGGTGATATTGAATGAAACGCCGGCGTAAAATATTTAAACCTCTTCTTTAAATTTTCAAACGTGAATGGATCAGTAGTAGACAATTTATCGAAATAATCTGCCTCTGTTTCGTACCTAAGTTTCTGGTAATCAACATTTTTAATAAGCGCAACCTCTTCCTTTGTTGGTTTCTTGGGTGCTTCTTGTTCTTCTACTTTTCTATCTCTCTTTACGCTAACCATTCCCGTTTCCGTAATTATACCTTGCGGGTCTTCTGCATACATACTATCTACAATTGCTTCCTTATTTTCAGAAATCGTCGAAGATAGTCCATTCGTCTCGTCGTTATTAGCCTCAGATAGTTTTGTGATTTCAGCGGCATTATATTCAATTTCAACAACCGCATATCTTTGCGACTTTGCGTCTATTGTATTGACATCTGTCATGTCTTTCAGTTTTGGGATTTCAATTATCTCCCTATCTGAAATTTTTACACCTTCTTCATTTTCTGTGTTATCTATAAGTGCGTTCTGTAATAATGTGCTTATAGAACTTGCACGACGGCGGGCAAGCATAACATCATTTGATACCGTACAACCACTTCTAACTTTTGAATCTTGTTTGGTTGCAGCACCCTTAACTGTCATGCTGTATATTTTTGAGTTAAAAACTTTCCTTAGTTCTTCAACGCGTTCCATATCCAAGTTACAGTGTGCCGCAATTCCGTTGGCATTCTTTTCTTCATCGCTAAGTTGATTGTTTAACATTAACGCAACAATTACTTCTGCAAATGAGTTCGTTGCTCCAACTGATACAGCCTCATTAACTTGGCTATTTAGTTTGAAAGATGCATTGTCAATATAGTTTTTCTGATAAACAAGCGGTTGCCTTAAATCAAAGTCAACACGATAGTTATACGGTCCACCTGAAACCGTTTCTGTTCTTAATTGCCATTGACTACAATCTTTAGAATATGGATTTGGATTTATTGTTGTTCCTTCCTTGGCTTCTCCTAATGGATGTTGGCTCGTTTCGTATCCATTCCATACTCCATACATATCAACGCCCGTTCCGTTGCCCATGAGAAGATAGTAATACCAATCTTCATCAGAATTTCCTAGTACTGTCCATTCGTTTTCAGAGATTTTTTTACTATTTCCTGAATAGTTGTTAGGATAATAAACATAAAATTTCAAAAGTTTTGTCGTCTCTTCTGAAGGTACTTGTTTTCCCTCATCACTATTATTATCTTTTTCCTCTCCCTTCTCAATACTAACATCTTCCGTCATCCAATCCTCGAGCGTTCCGCAACCGGCAAAATACCTAAGTATTGCCTGATAATCTTCTTTTTCGCTATTATATTTTGTCTTATTTTTTATTGCGTCAATCACACCCGGATGGTCAATAAGAAGCGTGAACGAAAGTGTTCCTGTTCTTGTTGTATTCTTGTAAGTATACACCTTTTCACCTCTTCCAATGAAGTCATTTGGATCCCAATCAACTGTAACATTCTCTTGAAAATCTAAGTCATATGGAGGAAACCACATAATTCTTCCGCCATTAGGACCGCGCTGCTCAGGTGCTAGATTTGAATCATTCTTTAAAACGTCCTTCCATGCAAGATTTTCGATTGAGAACATACATTTCTTAATAGCGACTGTATTATTCACATCATTTGAAGGAACTATGTTTACAAATCCGCTATTTGCAAGCACTGTGTTCTCAGCTAGATACTTACCACCGTCCAATGTGTCGTTTTTTGAAGTTAATGAAGAGTGTGCTCGAATATCTTTGTTCATAAATTGAACATTCTCAATACTCGTGGCACCTTTTTCATTAACAAATGGCCGAATCAGTTTATTTACTTTGTCATATTGATGGTGATATGTCCACACACGGCAATACGGATTATCATATCCGTTTGGCTTATCCGGTTTTAACTTTAGAAGGTTTCTACCATGTGAATTGCCATACATTGAAGACTTTGCCGTATCCGTTATTTCTTTCGCATCTGTAATTCCATTTTCACCTACAGAAGTATGGAATCTACCCATAAGCGTTGATATCCTATGGGCTCTAAATAAATCATTTGTTTTAGAAAGTAAATTATTGCCGGTAAAATTAGTTTCAAATCCTTCTATCCTTGTCTCTTCGCCAATATTTTCTCTATCATATTCATGATATTCGTGTGGCTCGTTGGCAGAATTACTATTTCCTTCTTCGTATTTTCTACCGTAATATTCCTCTAATTCTCCGACAGGTTGACTCATTTCCAAGTCGGCATAGCGCATTCTTCCACCTATCTTATCAGGCTTATACCCAATTGATTTCGAAAGTTGCTCTTCGAGATAATAGTTTCCGCCATTATGTTCTAAATCAGGTTCTCCTGTAACGTAATCGTGGACAATTTCAACCTGTGCCTCAGGAATGTCGGGTATTCTTCCGCTTGCTCTCTTATACTCACCAGAAAGGTTATTGTATGCGTCAATAAGCCCGCCCTTGGCAAAAATACTGAATCTTCTTATGTCTCTTTCCGCGATAGGACTCGTTCCATAAAATGCAGTCAAATCGGGCGTAAGATACTTTTCCTTAACGTGTCTGTCAGAGTTGGCGTAATTCATAAACGTCATTCCCTGAGCATACATTAAGTCTCCTACCTCACTGAGTTTGTTCCTCTCCGTGAAATTTATGAGGTAGTCGCCCTCCCACATTTGTAAATCTTCTCCGAGAGGTTCAACTTCGTAAGCTTCATCCTCATAAAGTTTATATTTCCTATCTATACTTTTAGAATAGTCAGATTTTCCATCATGAGTAAAATCAACAAGAGATTTTCCTCCCGTTATAGGCGAAACGCTCCTGTCCTTTATCGTTACATATTCAGCAAGCCCCGAGCCGTACTGCAAGTACTGCCTGTCTTTCCAATATATGCGCCTCATCATTTCCTCGCGGGTATCTTCATTGACCTTTAATACCCCCGGAACCTTAGCAACAGAGTTTATTTTTTCAGAAGCCATTTTTCGCTATTTATTAATTTCTAATTATTAATTTTTAATAATAAAGAAATATTTCTTTTCTTAAATTTTTCTTATTATATTATACTGGTCCTATAGTACTCTTATACTAATGGGCCTATTAGACATAAGATCCTTGTATCGCGCCGCGGAACTTGTCGTGTTCCATATCGTATCCCCTGTCGTTAAGAATATTCGCCTTTCTCATAATCGTCGGAATATTTTCCGTTACTGTGTCGAGAATTGCTTTCTTAAGAGCTCTCGTGTCGATATCGTCGATAGGGATATTCCTGAATTGATTTCCTGAATTTACATTAAACTGTCCGTTAATCGTTAACGTAATTGGCTCAAAAGCAATTTTCTGTTGTCCTTGCTGACTTTGGTTAAACCTCTGAGCAATCGAAGGAGAAACGGATAGTGTATTAAGGTAATCGGCTGTCGCTCTATTTCTAAGTCTATCAAATGCCGTTGTATATGGATTCTGCCCACTATTAAGAATACGAACATTACTACGCCCAAGCAAATCAGTCCCTCTCCTATTAAGGACAGATTCACCACGCAAAATTTTAGCAAAGTGCTCGTTGAAATTACTATTTGACAAGCCAACATGATGTGTACTAATATCGTCGTTATCTTCTGTCCTCTTAAAGTATTCTTCGCGCTCTTTATCGTATTTTTTATTCTTTACATCTTCCGCGAATCTACGTTTTTCCTTCTTACCACCCGAGCCTATATGTCTTTTATAATCCTTGTTAATGAATTCTGCGTTACTTTCTCCGCCAACATACTCGTTAACTTCTTTTGAAAGTTCACCACGTGATAACGCGCCTTTAATAGCAGATCTACTTCCATATCTTCGCATCAATTCTGCCCATTTTTCCGGATCGTTATCTCTGACATTTGCGAAATATGCCTTTTCGGAAGCGGTCATTCCGCCGCTTCCTACTATCTTAGAGACGAGAGCACCAAGTTTTCCAGATACACCCTTAAGGTTATTGTCCAAGAAATCATAAATTGTTTGTGTCTGCACAAATACGTCTCCAAGTCCCGCATTTTCTTTATTATCCTTTCTCTTCGACTCTTCTTCAAGACTTGGTAGAAGCTTAGCAAATCTTGGATCAGAAAGGAGGATTTCTTCTCCCTTTTTACCAACAAGACCCTGTGTATCGGCTATATACGCTTGTCCATTTTTGTTAATTTGTGCAAGATTCTTAATATAATCAAGTGTGTTTCCGCTATATTTTCCTCCAGCCGCCTTCTCAACGATGTTTTCACGTGCCTTATTCATGGCAATGTTCATCATCTCATTAGGATTAACACCCATCGCTTCTGCAGCGGAACGCATTCGCCGCCTATCAAACGAGCTTATTTCAATCTGTCCCTTACCCTTATCGAAATAAGCCTTGTCGCTAAACATTTTAACCATGCGGTCATTCAGCCCTTCCATATCATTTAGGCCTTCATAAAGAAGTCCCATAGGATTACTGAATTGTGCAAAATCGCCACCGAGAACCGATAAATTCGCTGCTGTTTTAATAGCGCCCTCAACAGTATTAACTTTTTCAGCAAATCTAGCAACCTCCGACATATTATACTTCAAACGAGTTGAAGTTTCAGCCATTTTTTGAAGTCCGTCAACGCCCTTAGAGAATGTGTATGTCTGAGCCATCTTAAGATTACTCTTAATAGCATCAGTCATCTTTTTAAATGAAAGTCCCTTAGAGCCGGCTTTTCCGTATAATTTGCTGAAATATTCATCAGTGCTTTGAAGGCTACGTCCAAACGTATCGAACATTCCAAGAGTATCACCCTCAATGCCCATACGCTTCATGTCAATAGCTGACTTTATATTTGCATTTGTCTGACGATATACTTCACGCCCCGTCCCTTCTGAGAAATTTACAGCGCCATTGTAATAATCTTCTGCAGTGTATCCATACTTAATTGGCTGGCTATTTCTAAATGCAGCCGATTGACGCATAAATTGCTGCTTTCCATATTTACCGCCACCGTAGGTCCTTGCATAGTCCCTACCAAAAGATTCTTCTTTATTGAAGATATCTGCGCCCATTTTAAGCCCCTTAAGTAACATACCCCAAGGACCGCCAACAAGCCCAATTATACTGTCAATTGCCGCAGATGAGTTAATATTTCCTGTTGCAAGGGAGTTAAGTCCACCCATTGCTAAGTTCATAGCCTGGCCTTTCCACTTACCCTTATTTTGGAATTTTTCCCAGTTCTTTTCCTCTTTTTTCTGTCGTTTGAGATAATCCGCAAGTCCTGGATTATCTTTTAATGCCTGATTTAACCCCTTTTGCTTAATCTCTTTTTCAAATTTCCTTTTTTCAAGAGATTCCTTTCTATCTTCAATACGAGATTGTCTTATCTTTTCATCAAGTCCCTTATCACCAGTTTTTCCTTCGCTTTCAGCATAAGTTTGATGAAAACTTTCAATCGCATCTTTAATCTCGTTAAGAACAGTTTTAATATCTCCAAATGCAGAAGTATCAGTTGCTACATTTTTTGGGGCATTAGATACGGACGACGGTAAACGAATACCACCTTGAATATTTTGACTAAATCTTTGAAGCTCCTTTATAACATTTGACATTGTTTTGTCAAGCTTTGTTATAGAGCTATTAGCCGATAATAGATTATCAATTATCGGTTTCGAAGATGCAGAAGTTTTGGACATTTGCTGTCCAGAGGCGGTACTTTTTTTCTTAGCTGCGGTAGATTTACCGCTTGTGTTCTTTGCTATATTTGCATTAGTATCACCTAAAATATCCTTTATTGCGTCAAGCACATTAGTCGATGCATCCATCTTATCGCTGAGTGAGCGAAAAGTGGAAGTAACTTGCCCTAAGGCAGTTTCAAGTGCTTTTATATCTACGCTGTTTCCTCCCGCCATAAAAATAACGAATTAACCTAACAATAAATAGTTATGATTAAAAAAATTGGGGCTTCTGCCCCAATTAATTAGCATTTCCCTGTTCGATTGCTGCATATGCATTAACCGCCTCACCGTCAACGACTGTACCCTTCTGTGGGCCGCGTATTCCTTCATCCATTTCCTGAGCTACCCTATTATGTTTCTGAATCCAGAATTTCCTGATATATGTCGGCATTGACATTACCGTTTCATACGGAAGATTCAGATAGCTTACACAGCCGTAAATCTCATTCCAGAATGAAAGTTCGTATTCCCTATCAAACTTTAGAGACGAAAATAAACTGATCAAGTCGCAGAAAGGTGTCCATTTGACCACCTCCGAGGTCCTCGGGACGTTCTACCTTGATATTGTAATCAACACCCGGCTCGTTGTTAATAATGTAGTCCCTGTATGCCTTTGCGTCACGGACATTAAGATTAAGAATATAATCCACAATGTACTTTCTATCAGTATTTCCGTTCACGCTTACCGTTGAAAGGATAAGACGGTTCGTCAAATCATGCGAGAATTCATTTTCAGGGATTGTTCCGAAATATGCTTCTCCTTCGTCCTCCAATGTATTGATTGCAGAAACCATTTTCTGATATGCTTCCTCCTCAATCAAATCATTATCAACAATTGCGTTGCGAAGTTTTGTAAGACTTTCCTTATATGTTGCTACGCGGTATTGCTTATCCTCTTCGTTCTGCATTTCCTGCAGTTTCTTTGTATCCTTGTTGGTGAGGAATTTAAATTTCATTTCATCCTTTGTGACAGGAAGCTTGAATGAGAAATATCCGTCCTCATCACCCGTAAGTGTGAACTTACGATACTTCAAATTCGACAAATCAACAACAGTGTCAAATTCCTCGCCTGTCTTATCGTCTGTAACGGTTACAGGGTATTCGTTTCCGTATCCGCTTGCGCGAAGCCAGATAATGATAGCATCCCTATCTCCCTGCACCAAGTCGTCAGGGTCAATACCCTTCACCTTATTCTTAAGCATATGGTCAAGGAACGTTCCGTTTCGATAAAGATTAGGTGAAAGGATAAGGTTCTCGTCGTATGCCGTCAAGTAACTCACACTTACTTCCTTAATCTTACTTGGATAGCATTCACCCTTTGAAGGAAGATTAACGGTATCGTATGGTGTACGTCCGTCGTTTTCCCTTACGTTAAGCCCGTCCTGAGAAGGCTGCTCCTGTGCATTTTTCTTCGTTGTCTTTTTCTGTTCAGTTTCAACAACTATCGGCTCCGTCACCGTAATTTTTTTCTCGTTATCCATTTTTTCTTCCGTTTGTTTCTTTCTATTGTCAGTTTTTGGCGTAACTTCTTCGTACAGAAGCGAAGAAGCCTTATAGGTGTCAAGCGATTCAGGTTCGTAAACCTCTCGAGACTTGAAGTCAGTATATGAACCCTTCGCAGTAGGGAACGGTTTCACTTCCTCTTCTTTCCTTTCCGTCTTATTGCCCTTCTCAACAATAGCCCTAATTCCGTCCCGCTTATTTGCCTTTTCAATGGCTTTAATAATACCGCTTCTGTCGATACGCTTCTTATTTTGAACTATCTCGATAAGATCCTGTTCATCGCCGCCAAGCTGCAGATACTTAGCCTTGATGTCTTCCTGTGCGGTTTCCATTAGGGCGAGCGTCTTCTTAATGCTCATATCGCTGTAAACGCGATTTCCGTACTTATCCTTCTTAGTACTTCTCACACGAACCATTTCGTCCTTACTCTGCTCATACATTTGGTATGAATTTCTGAGAAGTTTAAGGTCGTTCTGTCTCTGTTCTTCCGCGTCCTGCTCAGGGGTTGCACCGAGAACCCTGTTAAGTATCTCTTTTACACTCTCGTCAAAATGCGGCTCCGTTGGCTTTGTGCTTTTTCTTGTGTTTGCCATTATTTTATATCAATTTTTTCTACAATTATTGCAAAGTGGAATGGATATTTGCTGTCAGCATAATCCTGTAAAATTTTACATCCATTAAGAAGCGCTTCCTTACCGTTTTCAAGTTCTATGATAAATCCCCTCTTCGGCAAAATTTTCAATTTCATTTTATCATCAAGCGCGTCGTCGGCGTGAACCTTCTTACTATCGTCAAGCCAGAAACGTATTTCGCTTTCAGCGTCTCCATCCATTGAATTTGGATTTATATTGAGGATAAGCAAGAACATTTTGCCGGCTTCAAATTTTTCTTGAAAGAATTCATCAGTTACTTCAACTTTCTTCGAATTGTAAATAACAACCTCAGCTTCGTAGTAATCATATATTATATCAGGAGAATCGTCAACCTGACGTTCCCTATAATCAGTCATTCTTCCACGTCTGTCAACACCGTTTCTCAAGTCATTGACATAACGGTTCATTTGGCTATTAGTCTTCCAAAACTTATCGAGAACCATTTCACTGAATTCTTCTCTGGTGAGTTTTCCTGCATATTCGTATTGTCCATGCTCCGTGTCAATCACGGGAATCTTCATTTTCGTAAGCATGCCTTATTGTCTTATCAACTATATATTTCTTTAATCTTTTACGCAAATAATTCAAAACACCCTCAGGGTCTGAATTTATATCTTTCTCCCAAATATAAATGATTGGGATTCCGTTCATTTCGCACCATTTGCGCTTCTTCTCGTCTACCCTTATATTCTTTTTCTGAACAGCATTCAAGTCTTTCTCCTCGAAAACTCTCCTGTCACCGTGCCAATAGGAACCCTGTATCTCAATAATTGGTCCATATGGCTTAACTCTGAAATCAAAAAACCTTCCAATAGACTTCGCCTCGTATTGATACACGTACGGGATTCCGAGCTTGTCCAAAAAGTCACGTGCAAATCTCTCTTCAAGCTTAGAGGTACCAAATTTCGGGTGAAAGTGCCGTTCTTTTTTCACTTTCGGTTTTGCAGGAAGTCTCCTGTCCTTTCTTCCCGATGAAGAGCCGCTCGTTTTCTTAACTGCCTTGGATCTTGGTTTTTGAAATGTTCCTGTTTTCTTTCTTATCGGCTGCGCCATTTACTTAATTTTTAGTATATTCAAACACAAACGTCGTAACTCCGTCCTCATTATGGGAAATTATTGAAGGAACGAACCAACGTTTAATCTGCACATAATCCTCGTCAGTATCATAACTTATCTTCACGAGAGGTGCGTCCACCGTTCCAATTGAATTTGCTAAATTAATCAACATTTCGTCGTCTATGTAATCGTCCGTGTACATAGAGAACGCAAAGCGTTCAACGAATATACTAAGCAATAGAACAGTATAAGTTCTCTTCTGATATTTCTTGTACCAATCAGAGGTTGTTAAAAAAGTTATCGTAACATTTTTTAAGCTATGTGTTTCTTCCATATTTTTAATAATAACTACTCCTATTTTAAGTTTTTCGGGAAAAAAGGATTATCTTTTAAAGCATTTGCCATATCCTCTATTTCCTTACAAATTTTTTCAAAATTTACAATGTCTTCAAAAGTCAGCGAAAACCATTCATTCAACACCTTTTTCGCTAAGAATCTTGAATGCAGTGTTTTTTCTAGAAAGAACGGGTGTTTTGTTTTATAATATCTGCACAAGTAAATCTCACCAGGATTTCCGGTTTGAAGCTTTTTTATTCTTCGTTCCAAGGAACCCTTAGTGACGCCTATCTTATACATTCCTTCTTTTTCCCAATCTCCAAGTAGGTAAACACACCCCTCTTCCCCGTTTTTTTCCATGAAAAAGTATTTATTATAAAAATAAACCCTACAATAACATTGTAAACACTTTATTTTTGTAGTGTTAAATGTATTTATATAATAGCAAAATAAACGAATTATGGATAATAAGAAGAAACACATAGACGATTTGCACGCTATACAGGAAATGGTGGGAAAAATCCGTACTCTTAATGAGACTATTCAGTTCAACGAGGAAGGTTATGATGATTTTGGTGCAGAAGAGGAAATGCCAGCCGTTGGCCCTGAACAGGAAGAACCATGCGCAAACGGTGAGTGCAAAATAGAGAAGGCTAACCCAGAGGAAGTTGGTTTACAGGAACTTGAAAAGGGTGGAGAGCTTGATAAAATTCGTGAAATCACACTTCACGGAATGATTGCCCTCAACAAGACGCCTGAGGATCCTAAATTCCAAGCACTCCTTAAGATTTTCAACATCTGCAACAAGGCAGTTAATGAGAATGGAGAGCAAGAAGTTCAGAAGCAAGCGTAATACACGTTCGTAATAAAAAAATAATCCCCGCAAAATTGCGGGGATTTTTGTTTAATCAGATATATTTACTTGTCTAGGCGATTCTTTCTATATTTAATACGCTATCAGGATCAACAAGCACGCAATTCCTTCCCGGACTTACACCTTCAGTGGAAGCAGTTATCTTAAGAATACATGGTCCATAACTTTTAATAAGTCGTTGCGCCTCCTCTGGAGTTGACACGGCAATAATCTTTCCAGGATATATTGAACTAAGTTTATTGCCGGCAAGAACACTATAATCGCCGTATTTGTTTGCCTTTAAATAATAATCAACATAAGTGTCAGGAACCCATTTATATACATCTGTGCTTCCCTGTTCGCCTTCAACGTATTCTTTTATTACCTTCTTTACGCTTTCAGCAATAATCTGTCTGAGGGCGTTTTCATTTAGTTTAATTGTATTATTTTTCATATTCTTATTTGTTTAATTTGTTTGTTATAAGGATGTGAAGATGGCGGTTTAACTCAAGTCGTCAAATGTTAAATCGCCGTCCGAAAGTCCTCGTGGGCTGTTAATTCTCATAACAGTTTCTTCCAATGAAATTATTGATTCCCATAAATAGTTCCACTCTTTTCCTGCTAATTTCATGAACTCATCGAGTTGTTCTTTCGGGATGCTATAATAAAAATCCTCTAATATCCCTACTACTTTATCAAGAGTATTTTGAAGTTCTTTGAATGACGGAGCAGAAGCCCAAGCATACTCGTTCAACACTTTCTTCACGCTCTCAGCGACAATTTGCCTGAGGGTGCTTTCGTTCAGTTTAATTGTATTATTTTTCATATTCTTGTTCGTTATTGCATTAGAAAGTTGACTTTCATTTATCGTCAATACATTTTTATTCATTGTAATTCAGAAATTGTACTATTATAAATAGTTTGCAATATAAAAAAAACGAGGGAAAAATCCCTCGTTTCTTCGTTTATGAGTTTCTTTATGAAAGCTCTTCGAATTCAACACCCTGAGGTGTAACAATGAACTCAAGTTCGATAGCTTCAAGAACAGGTGTAGGTTTCACCCAAATCTTTCCACTCATCTCGTGAGCGTCCATTTGCTCCTTAGTCTGAGAAATGTCAACCCTGTAATCAGTAATGCCCCTATCGGACTTAATCTGAGAAAGGATATCCCTCAAAATACCGTCGAAGTCCTCAGCAGTTGAAGGGTCGTTGTCGTCGAATACAAGCCCGAGACTTGCCTTAACAACAATCTTACGTAGATAGAGAACAAGGCGAATCGTATTGAGCCTGCTGAGAGGATTAGTCTCGTCGCAGATGTAGAGCGTCTTGTTGCCCCAAATTCTAACACCCTCAGGGAAGGACATAAGAGGATTGATTCTGTTGTCATAAACATTATCCCTATCCTCGAGCTTGCAGGAAACGTGAAGCTTACTGCATTCAACCTTACCCCTTTCAAGACCTGCGGAAGCAGTCCAAGGATACTTCTTGTTGTCAACGTTAGCCATATCTCTAAGGGCGTCCTTCGTTGCAGGGAGGTTAATATACATATTGTGCTCCTTGTCGAAGTACTTAACCCAAGGATAGAACGTAGTTCCATAGTAGCTGTTCACGTTGGTATCTTCGAGGTTAGCTGCAGCCTCTGAAGAAGTGTAAGCGTCGCTAAGATTCTCGTCCTTTGCACCCCAAGGCTTATCAGGAGTCGTAACAACATACACTGAATCGCCACGGCCTTCAACTACGCTGAACGCGTCCTCAGAAAGAAGCGCGTTGTTGAGGTAGTCAATACCAGGAGTTGCGAAGAGGTTGATAGCGTTCTTCTCAGGGTCTGCAAATTGATTAATACCAGCAAGGAATGCATAGTAGTCAGAAGTAATGCAGTTTCCGCTGAGTGAGAGAGCGTCACCGTTGTAAATCTTTGAGAACGTATTTCCGTGTCCGTTTACGATAGTTCCCTTGTACTTGTTAGCCTTAAACTCGTCAGTAGCGGTACGAGCCCTACGATAGATATCCCAACCGTCGAAGCCACCATAAGGATAAACAGTGAATTTGCGGAGGTTAACATTCTCGTAGATAGTTCCTTCCATTTCCTGCTCGCTTCCGATAACAGGAGCCTTGTCGCCGCCCGTAACAACGTTGTTAGGAGAAACTGCGTCCCAAGTAACACCCGTTGTTGAAGGATCACCGTCAACAGTTACCTTGATTCCAATTTCCTTCAAGATATCAGGATGAAGCGTTGAGTCAAGGTGGAATCCGTTGGTGTAACCAACATTGTACTGCTCCGTGTAAGCGCACTTACCCTTGTACCTAAGGATATCAATGTCAACACCTTTAATGTCAGAAAGTCCGAAATACTGACGCTTGTCCTTAATATCTTCGTCATAGTAAAGGTTGTACTCGAAGTGAGGAGATTCTAAGCCCTCGGTGCTGTAATCACGTACAGGATATCCGAGGAAACCGCAAGGAACACATTCCTTCGTCATCTCATTCTCGATAATCTCAACCATTACATAGTTTGATTTGAGCTCATACTTTCCGTCAAGCGTACCAATCTTAAGTCCGATATAGTTGCTTGTTCCGGGAACCATTGAAAGTTTCCTGTATGATTCAAGAATTGTAGGATTGCCGTCGCTGTCGTTGTAGTCACGGATAAGAACGTCGAATGTTCCGTCCTCAGGGCGAACGTTTGCAATAGAAACCTTCACTTCCTCATTTGCGGTGTTACCGTCAGAAATTGTGTGGAAGCGGAAGAGCTTCTTAACCTCGGCGTTGCTTGCGTCACCCTTAAGTTCTGAAACAATCCAAGGAGTAGAAGCGCAACGGAACTCTTCACGGTAGTCGCACATATCATTGATAAATGCAACCTTACCCTCGTCGTCAAGAGCTACGAACGCATCGTATGCGAGGTTGTAAACTGCGTCAGCCTTGTTATCCTCGATTGCGCTAACCTTTGCTTCCTTTCCGTCCTTTGTAAGAACAGGAACATACACATACTTCTTGATTCCTTCCTTATTCACATAAGAAGAAACCTTATAGATAGCGCCCTCTTCCATAGCAACCGTTGTCTCGGTAACTGTATTTCCGCTGAGTTCGTTGTAAACGAAATCGTTGGATTCGTCGCCACAGTAATCAGCGCCGTATACGAATGTCTGAGCAAGGTTCCTTCTCTTAAGGTTACTTGCAGGAATTGTCACGAAGCCAAGAACAGGAGTTGCGACAGCAGTGATTTCAATAGGATTTACAGTTGTTACTTCTGAAGAGATAGCGTTAACACTTCCGTTAAGGATAAGCTCTTCAAGCATAACGTCGTAAAGCTCCTCTACGAACACAGCCTTCTCACCGTCAGTTGGAGTTGCTCCAAGAACATTGTAGATATAGTCCTTTGCACCAGGATTGAGAGAAACGGCATACTTACCAACCTCTTCTCCATCTTTCTTGCAAACGATTGTGAATTTTCCGTAGTTCAATGCGTCTACAGGGAAATCACCGTCGCTGTCGGTGTCAGTAGTAATTCCTGAGCAGTTAATCTGAATGCTGAGATTCGTATAAGGCGCTAACTCAACCTCATCGCAATCATAGATAAGTGTATCATACGCTGAAATTGGATTGCACTCGTCACCAATGTTCGCATACTTACGATATTTTCCGCGGGAACGGAGAACAGCAACCACGTACTTAGTGTCGCCACTTCCCTCTGCCGTAATAATGAATGCTGGGCCTGCGTTATAACCGCTAAGTCCGAGTACACGGCAGACGTAAAGCTTATCTGAAGCCTCAAGATAAGATTTAGCTACATACGGAAGTTCATACCTAGGGTATTGGCTGTCCTTGAACAATTCAGGATCCGTTCCGCCGAAGCGAGTATAATACTCGTCCCACTTGTGAAGTTCGATAGCCTCAAAAGCAGGTCCTTTCTTAGTTTCGCCGACTAAGCCGAGAGATGTAATACCCAAAGTCTTCGCTGCATATGACAATGAAGAAATCTGTGTGTAGACACCTGGGCTTGAATGTGTACCTCTAATTTTTCCCATATCGAATTTTATTTAATCCTTTTTGTCATTTATTTTTATATAAATACTTTCTTTTTTGTGAAAATAAGTTATTCTTCGTCATTTACCTCATATTCATCTTCTGTTTGCTCTTCGTCGAGTATAGATTCCAAATCATCAAGGCTTTCTGCGTAGACAATATCCGGCGAATATCCGCCGAGTTTTATTTTCAAAACCTCGTTCTTATGCATTCCCTTATTTGCGGTAATTTTTACCTCATCGTCCGACCGTAATACGAGTGGAGTATCAACCGTAATGGCACTTTGCGTTATTTCGTCATTTACATAAATTTGTAAATTGCTTATTCCGTGCTCGTACGTAACACCTGTAACCACAAGGTTAACGTCGGAAGGAATCGAGAATTTTGCCTTATCTATACACTTCGGCAACGTAACAGAAACGCTTATCGGCTTATAGTAATACTTACTCTTTTCCTCCTCGTTACATTCTAAGTCAGAAACGTCAATAACCGTATGGCTTCTACCAGTCTTCATTGGGAGATAAATCGTAGTAACTTCGCCGCAGGAACCTTCAATGAACAGTGGTTTGTACTCCAACTCATCCATTTCAATTTCGGGCTTCTTCTTAGTAAGACGAGGTAATCCCATTCCGACGCCAATTTTAAGCGGAACTTCGTCAACACGGTAGTCGTTCTCGGTTATGATATACGCCATAACTTTAATCTGATACGTTTGAGAGTAGAACTGCCTGTCGTTGATATTATACTGAGACTCGTCGTTAATGCTCTCAAGCGTCATTGGAATGAAGTGCCCATTCGGTTGAATATAGCACTGACAAGCTGAGAAACATTTATTTACAATCGTATTGAATTCATTCAGAGCAGAGTACCTTGTTGTGAATATAGAAACCTTGTAATTCAAGTCGATAGCCATTGGCTGTTTCATCTTCAATACAAGATAAGATTCTGAGCCGTTCTCGTCAAGAACTTTCTTCTTTTTCATTGGATAGAATCTTTCTCCCGGAATATTCCAAAGTCCGCTTTGAATTTCTCCGTATTTCGGGTTATTCTCTCTCGTCACCGTCTTAAAATTAAGCAACAGATTCTTATTCTCGTCAACATATTTCCAAGACTGAGAATACTCAGAGAATCGCTGATTACTGAACAACGACATAGTAGGGTACTCCTTGCCATCGTCTGAGACAATGGTAAGTCCCTTCACCCAATCCCTGAATGCTTCGTCTATATCCTTATATTCCAAAGTCTTCGGTAAGAACGTTCCGTCTTTGACAATATCGTTTAACATTTCAAGACGACGTGCGTTTCCTATCGAACTTGGATTAAGATTTATATGATTAAGATATTCCTTTGGCATAATTAGATATTCGCTGTTTCACTCTTATCACTTACCACCGTGCAGGTAATGCTCCTATAATAAGGAATAGTACCCCATAGCGTGTGCGCGTTATCGTAGTTCACCCTTCCGTCGTCAGCAACGATAAAATACTCCATATGTTCAGGAGTAACCTGCAGTCCAATGTAGTCTCCACGCTTAATGTCGCAGTCATTCTCCTCAAGCTCCTTCTCATATATCGAGAAAGTAAGTTGCCCAACCTTCACATAATAGCCCTTAACTGTTTGAGTATCATATGTTTTCAACTCACCCTTGTCAAGTCTATATAGAACATTCAGTTCAACGGGAGTCTTGAATGTCAAATCATTGAAATTTGCCTCATTGTAGATATCGTCTACTTTAGTCGCGTCTCTATCAACCTCATAGAGTACAATAGTCTGGTTCAACGTCCTTAAATATTCCATTCCCATACGGATTTGTAAATCCACCTGGTCCTTGGACGTGAACATGTTATTCCTATTGATAGGGTTCTTTCTTTTTATTCCCTCAGTGGAGAGTTTCATAAACATTTGCATATTTATCATATAAATACAGTTTAAAACCCAAGAACTATGCAAAAAGAGACTAAATACGAGCTCAACAAGATGTTTTCGCTCATGGAGAGGATGGACAAACACTACACTTCCTCAGAAGCACAAAGAATTGATGAACAAATTACTGAAATCGGTGCGGAATTCAGAAACGTTGTAGGCCCGGAAGAATTCTACGATTTACTCGAGGGAACACCAAAGGGACGCAGAATTACATTCGGATATGTTACTGCAGCAAAAATCGCAGTCCCAAAGGGAAAGAAGCTCAACCCAGTTACAAATAGAATGAATCAGTTCGACGATTACGAGACATTAGGTAAGAACCTTGGCGTAAGCGGAAAACTTATTAGCGTAATTAAGGTTGCTACTTACAACTTCCCTTGGCAGACTACAAATTCTATGAAGGATGAATATTCCAAGTATAAACAGACAAGAGACGACCTTTCACAGAAATACGGTGTAGAGGTTGGAAAGGCAAGATACGGTACGGAAACAAACAATTTCGGTGCTAATGGCGGTATTATCTCCTACAATGGAAACAACAATGAGCTTTCAGGGCACACATACACTAACATCAACATGTTTGATATTAAGCCCATTTCAACGAAGTACTATTTGGTAAAGGAAGATGGAAGTCTTGAAGAAATCAGCAAGGATAAGCTCGAGTTCCTTCCATATAAACAGAGTAACTCTATTATTGATAAGCTCCTTGCGGCAGGTGCTACTCAGGCTGAGGTTGAGCCACTTCTTAAAATGAACTACACTCGCTTCGAGCATTCACACATCCTTTTCTTCTCAGCCACGCCCGATTCAGGAATCCCTACGGTGTTTATTAACTACAAGCTTTCAGATAAGATTGGTGGTATAACGAATGTAAATCCCGACGAAATTATCGGACTTGCAAAGCAGAGGTACGCAAGATTCATGGAACCTCAATTCTAAGAAAAAAACTTCAAATGTATATAAAATCTGTCAGTTTCGCAAAAAATTGACAGATTTTTTTGTATTTTTATTTCGTAATATATTGTTTAATGATTGTAAGCGCGAAAAAGAGAAATGAGGCGTTTGAAATATTAAGAGATTACGAAGGAGAAAACCCATATATATTAACGCTCAAGAAATCCGTCTACGTTGAAGGAAACGCGGACGCGATTGGCAATTTCCAAGCGGAGTATATTCTAAGGAATTACAATATACAGCCAAAGAAGATAAACAGAATCGTAAAGTTGGCTGATTGGTACGCAGAGGATAAGATGAAAGAGTGGGAAATAGATTTCCTACCAAGCAAGATAAAAATTATCACCCTTCTCGGTGAAACGGACAGCACGTATAACTGCTACATACAATACAGGCAGTCGGTGCCTCCACAGCCTTGTTTCTTGAAAAAGAACGGACTTCTCACAAATTTTCTCGTTGAAGATTATAATAAGGTTAAAGTAGATTTCGACAGGTATAGTCGCTTGTCGGATTTCAAGCGTATTTTGTTTGATCACCAAAAAGACGCTGTTAAATTCTTACTGTCAAGAAAGAAGTGTATCCTCGCAGACGATATGGGGCTTGGCAAGTCAACAACCGTATCAGTCGCAGCAATAGAGGGAAATTTCGATTCGGTTCTTATTATTTGTCCGGCGTCTATTAAAGAAATTTGGAAAAGGGAATTATCATTCTACATTCCTGAGAAAGATATAACGATAATCGAAGGATTTTCAGATAAGAAGAAAGGTGAACTTGAAGAGTTTCTCGGATATGCCGTCGGAAAATCAAATATGACGAGAGAACAACTGTTGGAAGAGGCTAAGGAACGAGGGCAATGGAAATTCAACAGGTTCATTATCGTGAATTACGATATTGTAGATAATTTCTTCAAGTCAAAGAGGACATATACCAAGCAGCAATTCGACGAGTTAATCTCGAACAATCCAATGCTGAAGTATATCAATAATAGAAAATCTCTTATTATTCTCGACGAGGCACATAATTTATCTAATTCAAAATCAATACGTTATAAGACAATTAAGGGACTTATAAGTAAGGGTAATCCCGATTCTATATATGCTGTAACGGGTACGCCGATTACCAATGACCCGGCTAATCTGTTCTGCGTTCTCAATTTACTCGGAGATAACATTACCTCCGATTGGGATTACTATATGCGACGCTACTGTTCAGCCGAGGAATTCTGTAAGGATAAGGAAGAAAGGAACAGGTGGACTAGCGAATTCCTTAGAAAAAAGAAAAAGGGAACTTGGTACGATTTAACCAAGGAAGAAAAGAAAGAACTTAACGAGTATCTTCACGAACACTGCAAATTTATATTGGTTCCGAAGGGTCCGTCAAATTTGGAAGAGTTACGTGATAGAATTTCTCACATATATCTTCGTAGGACAAAAGACAGCCTAACACTTCCAGAAAAGACAATCCACGAAATTTATTATGATTTGACACCCGAGCAGGAGAGTGAGTATAATAAATTATGGGAAGAGTACGAGGAGGAAAAGAGGACATTGGATCCTGAGAAAGAACTTAACAAGGACTTACTCGAGGGAGCAATCTATCGCCAATATCTATCAAATGAAATGATACCAAATACAGTATCATTGACGGATAGGGCGGTTGCCAAGGGAGAAAAGGTTGTTATTGCCTGTTGTTACGACGAGGAACTTTACAAATTACAGGAACATTATGGAGACAAGTGTGTTATCTACAATGGAAAAATGTCACTTCGTCAGAAGGAAGACGCAATTTCTCAATTTATGGGAAATCCCGATGTGATGATTTTCATTGGGAATATTAAGGCGGCAGGAGTTGGAATTACTCTTACGGCTTCAAGGACGCTTATCTTCAATGACTTCGACTATGTTCCCGGCAACAACCAACAAATGTCAGACAGGGTGCATAGAATCAGCCAAACGCGCCCCGTCCACATTATATACCAAATTTTCCGCAATACTCAATATCAGAAAATGTGGGAAATCAATGTCAGGAAGCAAGTTACAATAGATACAGTTATTAAAAAAGAGGACGAAAAAAATGGCTAAAAGACTTTTACCGATGGTAATAAGCGGAATAAATTGGAACGGGCTATGGTTCCGAGATACTATTTATGGATACTCATACGTATTCCATTGGAATCCATTTAAGACAATCAGAAATTTGATAAATGGAAACCTCTATCTCGGATTCTTCCCATTTCTTTCTAAACACATACGATTCAAATGATTACAGACGAAGAAAAAGCAAAATTATATTTGGTGTTCGCTGAAAGGTTAACCGAACAGCCAAATGTGAAGGGTATGTATGAATATGAATTCTATTTTTCAGAAATGCCCGAAACTGTATGGGCACCTGATTGGAATCAGCAGTGCCCGTCAGCCTGCAGCATAGAGAACCTACGCCCTGAGTTGACTTCATATAATAAAATCGAAAGGCTCTACACCGTCATACCAATCGTATGCATATGCAACAACTCTTGCCTTTCCTGTCAAGATATGGTTGACGGTATAATAGCGTGTGCATGGGAAGATATTTCAGACTATGAAGAATATCCAGACCCGTTCAGACTTGTGTTCAATTATGGGGAAAAGTATGAATCAGTAGAATCTAAGTTGGCTCAGCGCCATCAGTTTTTTAGTATAACAGAAAATAAAGCGGAAGATAATGAATAATAGAAATGGATGAAAAATTAATAAGGTGCATGTGCCATAGTCCCGAGCACCAATTGATTATTGATTACGATGAGGAAGATAATATTGCTTATATAGAATACCACTTATGCCCGTTACCGTTCTTCCAACGTATAAAGCACGCGGCGAAGTACATTTTCGGACACCGTTCAATTTACGGAGATTTTGACGAAGTACTCGTCGATAAGGAATATGCAGATTATTTTATAGAATTAGGAACAAAACTAAAAGAAAACGCACCTCAGTAAGGTGCGTTCATTTGTTTAATATCCCTTAGTATCTACATTAGAGTAAAGAATTAATTTACCATCCATATTGAGGTGAACAAGCTGCTTCATACCTGCAGGTAAATCGTCGTCGAACACCATAAGGGCTTTCTCCAATCCTCTTACATTCTGAATCTTACTAACGTCTGCAATAACAACGTGAAGTCCACCTGAAGGTGTTTCGTATTCAGTCTCAATTGGAACTCCATACTGTTTAAGAATGTTTTTTGTCTCATTCCATACATTCACTGCGCCGAGAGCGATAAGTTCTTGTTCCTGATTTGGATACTTCGGGAGGAATATCTGAGAACCTCTTGATTCAATTGTAACAATGCAATTATTTAATTTTGGATAATTTACATCGTCAACATAATAAACTTCCTTGCCGTTCTTATCAGTAACTTTCTTTAAGTGCAGTTTAGAAGTTTTTGTCAATGGAAGATAATATGCATTCTTCTTTGTATCAATATCAAGGAAGAAACGAAGTCTGTCAGGCCATTTCTGTGCATCGTATGCCTTTGCCTGTCCTGCCATATGTTCGAATCCGTATTTCTGATCCCAAGGATTTAATTTACTTCCATACTTCTGGCTAAGATTTGCGAGGTGGCTATTGATTGCGCTTTCAGAACGTGGATTGCAAGTTATATACGCCCTCGCATTGTTGGCGTCGCAATAAGAAACGATTTGCTGCTTCAGAGAAACAAGTTCCTGTTTACTATGAACCTTGAAGGCTGTTCCATTTGCAAAGTTTCCGAACTGCCCTCCGTGATGATATTCAAATGAATTTCTTGACTGTTGCCTCCAATTCTGGGCGCCAGATTTATCCTTGTTATCCTTCCAACGTTTAACTATCTGAACGAAGAAGAATTGGTCCGGGTCAGTAAGGTTGATTAAATCGCCAACAAGGTCAAAGTTATCAACGACGGCTTTCGCTTCCGTAAGTACCGCTCCCTCGCTTAACAGCCTCTTATATTGTGACTCAGTTATGATAATGCTTTTTGCCATAAAAAATTTTTACTCATTATAAATACATTTCAATTCATAAAATTTACGTATGTTTGTTATGCAAAATGCCGATGACTATTGTTTTAGTCTACAAGCGAAAGGAAAAAAGTTAAACATGGAAAAAACTAAGATTAAGAAAATATCCCAAGAGGATATTGAAAAATTTATCGACGGGCGTGACCCGCAAAAGCGAATTGTAAATCTCGAATACAATTACCGCGATGACTTCGTTACAGTAATCTATCGTAACGAGAACGATCAAAAATGCAAAACAAAGGAAAGTTTCTACCCTTTCTGTTGGGCGACATTGAAAGCGTGCCAACGTCTGTGTCACGGGGATAAGAATGAATTGGTTCGTATAATGAAATTATACGGAATCGGCGTAAAGAAGCTTTCGCAAACAAATATCAAGGGAGAAGTTCGGCACGAATTCGATGACGGATACCTGTTTATGTTCTTCGCAAAGAAGCCAATGTCATACTCCCGCTTCCTTAATTTCTTTAAGGAATGCGACAATCCCGTTTATTCAAGGAATAAGGAAGACGAAGTTAATCGTCCAAAGTCAGAATCGAAACAATATCTGTGCGTAACGCCTCAGGAACAGTTCCTCATTTCAACAGGAAAACGTTTCTTTAAGGGGTACGACGATTATGACCAGGTTCTTAAAATGACGTTCGACTTGGAGACAACAGGACTTGATACTGAAAAAGATAAGATTAATCAGATTGGTATCAAGTTCAACCGTCCTTTCTTGAATCACCCCGAAGGATTTGAGAAAATTTTTACTGTAACAGGAAACACAAAGGAAGAGAGGGAAGACAGCGAAAGGTTCGCCATTGACCAAATGTTCAGAATAATTTACACATTCAAGCCTGACATTATTACTGCGCATAATGGAGAGAATTTCGACTGGAATATGATTATCGGTGCTTGCAAGCGCCTCGGAATGCCAATTGAGCAATCTTCTGCAAGGTATTTTGGCGGAGATTATATCCATAAGGAGGAAAAGGAATCAATCTTGAAAATGGGCGGCGAGATGGAAAACTATCACGCCACAATCGTTCCTGGTGTTATCGTTACAGACTCCCTGCACGCTGTACGCCGTGCGCAGGCGCTTGATTCCAATATGTTAAAGGCAGACTTGAAGTACGTTACAGAGTACTCCAAGATGAAAAAGCCTAACCGTGTATATGTTCCCGGAGATAAGATTGCAACCACATGGGCTGATATCATTAACGAATACGCATTCAATAATGAAAACGGAGATTGGTACCGTTATAATCCAGAACTTAATGATGAGGATAATGGAGAAATTTACGGCGGTAAAAAATCGTTCATTCCAGAACATGGATTCATTAGAGATGGCTATGAACTCACAACAGGAAAATATATTGTGGAAAGATACCTCTTGGACGACTTGTGGGAATGCGACAGGGTTGAGTACAGGTACAACACTCCGAATTTCCTTGTGTGTAAAATGCTTCCCGTTCCGTATCGTCGCTGTACTACTATGGGTACTGCAGTACAGTGGAAGGCGCTTATGCTTGCTTGGAGTTATGAGCAAGGGCTCGCAATTCCTATGTTCGGTGAGCAAAAGACGTTCACGGGAGGTTTGTCTCGATTATTGAGGACAGGATTTGTTAAAAAAGTTGTTAAGCTTGACTATAACTCACTTTATCCTTCCATTATTCTGACATGGGGAATTACCGATCCGACAGACCTTATGCTGTCAATGCTGCATTTCCTTGAACACGTTCTTACACAGCGCGAAAAATATAAGGGCTTAAAGAAAGCTGCGGGAAAAAAGAAGGAAAAGGCGGAAACCGAAGAAGAAAAACGCAAATACGCTGAGGAAGAATCATTTAACGATAAGAAGCAGCTACCTCTTAAAATTTTCGGTAACTCGTTCTTTGGAAGTTACGGAGCGCCTAACGTTTTTCCGTTTGGTAGTCTGAAGTGTGCCGAGCAGACAACGTGCACAGGGCGCATGGCGTTACGACTTATGATTAGCCATTTCAAGAAGCTTGGATACGAGCCTATTGTGGGTGACTCCTTTACGGAAGACACACCAGTGTTTATTAGATATATTAAAACTGGAATGATTGATATTGTTCCTATTTGTGAGCTTATTAGCGAAGAACATATTGAAACAGATGCGCTTGGTCGTGAATATGATTATTCTAAAAAGCCGTATCAAGTTCTTTGCCGTAGTGGATGGGTAAGCCCGTCGTACATTTACAGGCATAAAACCAATAAGGACATCTACGAAGTGACAGACGATGAAATGCGAGCTGAAGTTACAGAAGACCATTCACTTTTCGACACAGAAATGAATAAGATTAATCCTTCCGAAATTAACAGTAGTACAGAATTAGAGTATTACAGCGGAAACATTAGCAATCTAAAAGATAAAGAAGTACGTGATGAGTGGATTGGAGGCGCGGCAAAAAGGCTTGCTGATAACGATATTGATAGGGTTCCCCTTTATGTACTGAATGGCACAAAATACAACGCGCAAATGTTCTATGAAGCTTTTATGGAATTTCAGAGGGATGATATTCAATATAGCAAGACTTGTCTCGCCGGGCTTCAATATCTCAAAAAAAGTATTTCATAATTCTTTCTTTTTAGATTTGTTTGTATATTTATTATTAGAAAGAATTATGAAATATGAGAAAACTAACAAAAGAAGAGGTAATTGAAAACATAAAAAAATTGTGCGGAGATAATTTTACGTTTTCATTAAAAGAATATGAAAACACCGGAAGTAAGGTTATTTTGACTTGCAATAAATGTGGCAAAACCTTCAAAAGAAAATACAATACATTGATGTATAATCAAACGTGCCCATATTGCAATGGTACGGCAAGGGTACAAGATACTGAATGGTTTATTAAAAAAGCCACAGAACTTCATAATGGTAAGTACGACTATTCAAAGTCAGAATATCGCGGAACAGATAAAAAAGTAATTGTTATCTGCCATGAAAAAGATGAATTCGGAGAAGAACATGGTGAATTTTTTGTCACCCCACACTCGCATATCGGTTCAATGAAAAGCGGCTGTCCGAAATGTTCCGGAAAATATAGGACAACAACAGAGGAATTTATTAAGAAAGCGAAGAAAATTCATGGAGATAAGTACGATTACTCAAAAACCGTTTACGTAAGGGCGCTATCTCCGGTCATAATAACCTGCCCGGAACACGGAGACTTCCTTCAGAAGCCAAACGGCCATTTATCAGGACAGGGCTGCCCTTATTGTAAGCAAAGTCATATTGAGCGAGAAATAAGGGAACTGCTAATCGAGAATAAAATTGAATTTAAACAAGAATATACGCCAGAATGGCTCAAACCGCTGCATATAGATTTTTTCATACCGTCAAAAAATATCGCAATTGAATGTCAAGGGCTACAGCATTTTATTCCCGCAGCATATTACGGTGGAGAAGAAGGGCTTTCTATTAGGAGAGAAAGGGATGAAAGAAAAAGAAAGTTATGTAGAGAAAACGATATAACGTTATTATATTATGCAAATTACGATTATGATTTCCCTTATTATGTGATCAAAAATAAAAATGAACTTTTGAACTTTATAAAAAACTAATTATCTTTGAAATATATTAAATTTTAAGAACATGATTAATGTAAAAAACAAAGGAAAAACGTCCGCGTATGTTTATGACATCTCTCTTGATGGAACGGTAGTCAACGCACTGGGTATGAACGTCATGAGTAATACAGATGGCTTCAATTTTGCATTACCAGACGATTCTGTTTACAGATATACTAAGGAGCATCCTTACGTGAGTACGGGACTATCACGAGAAACAAAAGAAGGCACTGAATATACCGGTTTTAAAGCAGATGTAGCAGAATTTAATGATATCTATATGTGCGACAAGCACTACTCCACAGATGCAGTAAATAAAATGGGGCTTGGTATCGATGAAATTGTCGACGCAACCATTAACAAATTGGTGGCATAACACGAAAACGTGTTAATGAAAATTCGGTGAATTGCGGGAAATCCTATAAAACAATAAAGATACTACTCACAATTGAGAAGAATGGGTAACGCCATTTTAATAGTAACAACTCTTTATTGGGGACAATCAACTAAACGCAGCCAAGCTTGGGCTTAACAACCCTTGAAGGTTCAGAGACTAACGGTTGAAACTCTTTATTGAGAATATAATACCGACACGAGTGCCGAACATCTTAATAAGATGATGATATAGTCCGACACTTTGGGTAACCAAAGAATTAATCTTAAATGATTGATTATTAACAGTTTGCAATTTTAGCCGCAAAAACTACGCAGACTACTTTCCTGAGAATCCTTATCCTGAGGATGTTAAACTTGTGGGTAACACTATCAAGTCAAAGAAAATGCCTGAATATATTTCCAAATTCCTTGCAATTGGAATTAGGCTGCTCTTGCAGGGTAAGGGACAGGAGTTCCTTGAGGAATACTACAACTACGTGGAGAAAATCTACAATTATCAGATACCGCTCAGGGATATCGCAACCAAGGGTAAGATTAAGAAAACACTTGCCGAGTATAAGAAGGACGTTCAAACACTTACAAAGGCGGGGCGCCCGAAATCCCGACAGGCTTGGTACGAACTTGCAATTGCGAACGGGCTCAGCGTAGGTAACGGTGATACGATTTATTATATCAATACAGGTAAGTCAAAATCTCACGCTGACGTTAAAAAAACGAAGAAATTCTATTCTACGGATATGTTCGGACAGACAATCGACATAACGAAGAAAATTGAAAGCGCTTATAATAAGTGGAAAAAATCTCCCGAAGCAATAAAGAGTGTAGGCGGAACAAATCTCGCTTCCACATACGCCATTGACGATTACGCAAGGAAATACTACAATCCTGTCGATATCAAAGACGAGATTATTCTGAACTGCGCCCTCGTTCCGAGAGATATTCTTGATAAGGAAGAGGACACGTTCTGCGCGGACGTAAGCGAGGAACTCGAATATAACGTTCCCAAGTACGTTGATATGTTCAACAAGCGCATTACCCCGCTCCTCGTTTGCTTCAGCAAGGAAATCCGTTCTGACATTCTTATTGACAATCCGAAGAACCGTCCATACTTCACAAACGAGCAATGCGAACTCGTGTCAGGTGAACCGAATAAACCAGGCGATCAGGACACATACGAGCAGCTTATGACTATGGAAGATAAGGAAATCAAGTTCTGGAAAAAGTATAACCTTGTTCCTCCATTTGTTGAGGAGTGCGGAATGGGAACTTGGGAAGAGATTCTCACTGATTATGATAGGAGAATGGAAGAGGAAGAGAAGAGTGGACTCGCAGCGGAGAAGGCACTATACGGACAACTTCTCGATCAGATGACGGCAGAGGAAATAGACACCGTTATAGAGGAGGGTACGCTTCCTGCGGCATTCTCAAAAATTGTTGAGGTTGACCCTGAGACAATGGACTTAATATCAAAGGCTTACAATCGCGGCAAAATCGGAAATCTACGAGATTTCATTGATGCGAGGACAGCAATAAGTCAGGTTGAAAATATGGATTAAGAAAAAAAAGTCGTAGGAGAACCCTGCGGCTTTTTCATTAAAATATTGTTGTTTGTTCATTTACAATCTTCTTAATATGAAGTTTTCCATTCTTAACTTCTATCTCGTCACTCTTGAAATTTGCAATTCCTGTCATTTCATTAAGGAATGTTGTTCCATTAAATTGTACGTCCTTGACTTTACCGTCTCCGCCTCCGCCACCTTCTCCGATAAGGGCAAGCCCCCAAACTTCACTCGATTCTTCTGTGGATGGTGTTTTTACGACAATTTTATATACTTGAACGGAAGTTCCTGATTCAGTATCCTCAACTACGCTTATTATTTGCCCAAGATATGCTACCGTTGGAACAAGTTCTTCTGTTTCTTCTTCTATATTACCTCCGCGAGCATATTTATCCGCTGCGTCTAAAGAATAAAAGATACTCGATGTATCTAACGGAAATGCATCGAGCCTCTTAAATGGTTTTCTCAGGTTTTGTGGTTTTATTGCCATTATACTATTCTTACATAAAATTCTTCATTAGAGCTTGCAGAAGATTCGATAGTTTTATAAGCATATGCGTTATACTTATTATTCAATGAATCAGGTTCTGAAACAAGACAAATTCCTTTATTTTCAAATAAATCTTGTATATATGGTTCGCCACCTTCATTAGTTTTCACACTAATTAAATCGCGACCAAATGGGAGCAATATAATACAATTCAGACTACCCTCCTCAATATCTATTGTGAAGCCGGAAGATAACGCCAACGCTGTTTCAGTTTCATGAAAATCGCTAATGCGTCTAACCCTTCTGTCATCATCAATATAATAGCTCAGTCTTTTATCTGTGCTTATATAATAAACTTTTCTCATATCTTCCGAGCAAAGTGCCTTCACAAAATCGGTGAATGTGGTACCGTCTTTAATTATGTTATCAGGCCAAATTCCTGAAATAAATGGATAAAGCGGGCTGTTTTCCGAAATTACGACGTCTTCGGTTAATGTAACGTCCGTAACCTTTTCTTCGAGCTCATTGATACTATCCGTGATAGCACTTATCTCAGAGCTTATTTCGCTTAAAGATTCTGTAAACGCGCTATCAAGCTCGGCAATATCTTCAGTTAATCCGCTTTCGGCGTCTTTTGCGCGTTCAGTTTCAGCCTCTATTTTGCTTTGAAGCTCGGACTCTTTCTCTTCCGCTCTTGCTTTCTCCGCGTTTTCAGCAGCTTCTGCACGCTCTTTCTCGCTGTTAATTGCCTCCTGTAATTCTTGTTCCTTACCATTGGCTCTTTCAATTTCAGCGTCCAATGCTTCACCGAGCGCTTCCCTGCTACCAATTTCTTCGGTTATCCTTTGGCTGAGATTCTCATCCGCTTGCTGCCTTTCTTGCGCCTCTGCATTCAGCGCCTGTCCAAATGCTTCTGCAAGAGCTCTCTCAGATTCAGTTGCCCTATGGGTTTCTTCTTCAATTTTTTCGTTAAGATTACTGTCTGCCTCCTGTCTTTCTTCCTTCTCTTTATCAACTGCCTCTTTGATTTCAGCATCTATCCCCTCAACAAATTCTTTTGCAATCTTTAATGGGTTATTCTCTGAGCCGTCTCCTTCCAATGTGCAATCTGTGTGAATATCAGCATAAGTGAAAAATCCTGTTATTGCACTTTGCTCCACGCCATTTACAAAGAGATGAAGCGTTCCGTCGGAAGGATCATAATATGATTCATCCAAGTTGAAATCAGTTAATCCTGAAAGCAACTCGGCGAGCCCTTCAATTTCTATTTTATCTCCGTTAAGCCTGTAAAGGGTAATAACCCCGTTTTCCGGATTTAAGTCGCCTGATTTTATATCATATCCTCTAAGGAAATGGAAATTTGCATCAATCTCAGGCCCGGTAAGTCCACAACCCTTGGTTGTATCACCAGGGTATATATCCTTCGAAAGCTTGTAATATGTTACTCCTGACATATCTAATATTTTCTAATAAATAGTTTTAACGAGCCTATTCTTCTCGAAAAGATAGTTGCTCTTAATCTCGTTATATTCAAGTGGGCACGTATAAAATTTGAATGACTCGATATCGCCAACGAATGTTCCCGCAAAATTCTGTTCGATTGGAAGAATTTTATCGAAAGCGCGGTTGTAGTCAACCCATACACTATCGCAAAGCCCTTGTGTCCCGCCGCCAACGGAAATATTGAAAGGAACGCCCTCCTGCTTGCTGTAAACGTCGTCCAGTTCCCTGAAATTAAATTCAGGCATTTCCTTGGAAACATATTTCAGATATCCGTCAATATAGATACTGATTCTCATTTTCCTTTCAGTGAACGGAATTCCGCAATCATCAACTCCGCCCCTGACAATCCAGAACAGAACGTTTACCGTGTGCCATTCATTACTTGACACAAGCCCTGAGTATGTTGAATCTTCCATAACTGAGAATCCCGTTTCAGAATCACAATCCTTTATTAGATACCTGAATCCGATACTTCCGTCCTCGTTCCATTTAAGTGCGAACGCATTACCCTTGATAGACTTGATAAAGTCATATTCTTTCTTTGTTGCTGAATAGTAACTGTCAAGTGTATCTACGGTATATCCGCTCTTCGTTCTGTTCATAATAAGGAAAAGGTTTCCCGTGTGGAAATCCTCAGTCGTTCCCGTCAATATAATTTCAGTATCCTCGTCCCAATTAGCTGTTGTAAATCCGTATTTTGTTCTGTTGAATGTAAGGAACTTATTGTCTGTCTTTATCTCGTAGTAGCCCGTTTCCTCGACAGGGCGTCCGTCTGAGGTGTAGAACGTCATTCCTGAGAGGGTAATGTCCGAATCATAGTACCCATCGTCGCCCGTCCAATATGTTGAGCAATCCTGTACTTCCTCTCCCTCGTCAGGTGTATCTCCGCTCGGTTTCTTTCCTCCGCAGCCGCACTTCCCGTACCAATCCGTTCCTTTGTTCGTAAGGAATCCGTAAAGAAGTAATGCGCGTCCCTTGTTGAAATCCGTATCAATTGTTTCCGTGCATTTCTTATTCACTTCCTTTGCCTCCTCAAAACTATCGGCAAAATATTGACAGTCAGTCGGCGTTCCGCTATTGTTTCTCTCGCGTGTCTTATATGAAGTGAAATCTGCATTGTAAATTTGAGCAAATTTATTCTCAGCACGCGTACCCATATAGAAGAATATTCCCTTGTTCTCAGGGTAAATCATATTCAGTGTATCCTCTTCCTGTTCATAATCCCTCGGACGAAGAACGAATTCAGCGTTCCACCCAAGTTCAATATATTGAGGAAGTACCTGATAATCATATCCGAACAATTTATAGAAGCCTTGGAAGAATCCACCTTTCAATTCATAGTATCCTTCCTCGTTGTATGACATAGGATAACTGTAAAGTCCCGTATTTCCTGTTACAGCCGTAAGCCTTAGAGAAGTATCAATCGGAAGTTCAGGTGCTGACTTTGTTGTGAAAATATCGTAGAATTCCTTATTCGTAATCCTATCCCAACCGCCGTAGTAGATATACCCGTTATCAATTCCCGTATATCCAATATTCTTCAATGCGATACCACCGTTAACTGATTTCTCCCAAGTATATTGGGGGAGAGAACGTACACGGTTTATTGCCTCTATGCAATTTTTATTTGAGAAGTCTATATATGCAGACAAACATCTTTCGGTTAATGTAGCGCTTGCGGAAGCAGAAGGAGTATAGTTCTTTGAAAGAACAAAATCCAAGTTATGAACCTCCGAAGGCACTATTTTAAGCCCCCAATGTTTGTATTTATTTAAAACTGTCATGCCCGAATAATTGAAATAATTTCCTCTATAAATATATTTATAGAAAACAAATTACGTTCAAAATGAGAAAAGTTACCTTCACGGAAGAACAAATGCGTAGAATACTTGGAGAAGCCGCCGACGACTTTATCCTAAATCTTGGCGATTCAGGAGAAATTCCCGGCAATGCTTATGGCACCGAAGTATTCACGAACAATATCGATCCTGATGCAAACGACGACGTTACAACTGCTGATAACTTCTCAAGAAAGAGGAGTAGGACTAACAGGCTGTTCGCACGCACAAGGACATATGAAAGTGTTAATGAATCTACTTTCGACGACAATAGAGGATTAAATTTCGGAAAAAACGAGAAGGATGCTATCGTTTCACAAAGCGCAAGCGATAACGCAGGTAAAATGCTGAAAAACATATCAAAGGATATCAATAATGGCGGAACCAGAAACAACACGAACCAAGTGAGGCTCAGCAGGCTGCAGGCACAGAAGAAATCAGACCCTGTTGCCTATGCAAAGAATGGCGGTGACAACACAGTCAAGGCGTTGAAGAATGCAACAAGAAAGGTGAGCTCGACAAATACCGCAGTAAAAACGGCTTTCGACAACTCTCCAATCAACCAAACTCCCGACGCAAATAAGGGAGCAGGAAAGGGCCACCACGAAAATAATGAAGCTTCAATATATTATTATTGATTTTTTAAAAAGAATAACTAAAATTAAAAACAGATAAACTATGGCAAAGCAAAGCAGACTCGACTTAGAGGGACAGGAATATAGGAAAAATGAAATTCCTGGTAAGAATAGATATGATTCTTTAACCAATCCCTACGACGCGAACCACGAAGATGCTAAGGCACACGACGACAGCCCTTGGGGTAAGGGTACAGGTAAGTCAATGACATATGCAGTCCGCGATTTAACGGCTCCTAAGTCAAAGATTAACTACAGCACCCTCGACACAAGCGAGCAGGCTGGCGGTATGTACGACAAATACGGCGCAAAGGGCGTTAAGGGTGCATTCCAAGGCGACGCCGGTAGAGAGTGGGGTAAGACCATAAACATTTACAGCAAGGGTGATAAGGAATACGGCCCTAACTCCGTTGACGTTGACACCTCTGTAAAGGGACAGTTCTTTGTAAAGTAAAATGGACTACGCTCAGAGGGTTATAAGAGAATTACTCGAGGAAGAGGTTCAGCAGAACGTACTTATCAACGCAATTAAAAAGCGTCACGAGGTTTCATTCGTGTACGATAGCGGAGACGGAGATAAGCGCGGAAAGGCTGAACGTATCACCGTGCAGCCCGTTTGTTATGGATTGACAAGCGCGGGAAATCCTTGCTTCAGAGCATATCAGGTGCTCGGAAGTTCGGAAAGCGGTGAGAAGGGCGAACGCCCCGTTCCCGGGTGGAGGCTCTTCCTACTGAGCAAGGTTGTTGATAATTCTTTGAAAGACTCGGGAAAGGTATTCAACAAGCCACCCATGTACAACGAGAACGGAGACAAAACAATGTACGAGGTACTTGTGAAGGCGGACTTTGCAGGCTCGTCTAAGAGATACGAGCGAGGTGGACTCAAGAGATACAACGATGAACGCCACGCGAAAAACGTTGAAAAGAATCCGTTCTACGACTTTGAGAAGCAACTTAATAAGAAAAAGATTGCACCTGATTATGTTCTTAGAAATATCGACAGGACACAAGTCAGCAAAGCCGAAAGAGACAGGCAATGGGATTTGGCTCAAAACGCTGCGAAGGGAAACAACCCCTCAATCGCTGATATGGCGAAACAGAAGGATTTCGGAAACGATCAACAGCAGCAGACGAGCGGACCTCAAAGAAAGGGGCAAAGGAATGAAGTTCCGAAGCAATCAAACAAGCCCATTGATTATTCAAAGGCACAGCAGAACGGTCCAAGGTACAAAGGCGAAAATTTAAGAACAGATAACGAAGATAACAGTCAAGAAAATGAATATAGGCAACGCACTGGCGAAGGCACAGAGACTAATGCTTGACGAGAATTGGAACAGGCAGGTAGAAATCGGTGCAGCAGCACATAAAGGAAAATCAATAAACGGCGGCGGCGGTAATGACCTCGCTGCATTAGAAGCGCAGGCATTCGGACACTCAATGTCGGCACAACAACCAAGCTACTCCCCCGTAACGGAGCACACATTAATGGAAGCGCAGAGAAGGAGCCGCCCAGGAATTAATGACGGTACCCCTATCCAAATGCTCCAAGAACAGTATCAGACTCCAAATCCGCAGAACTCAAGGCTCCCACAGAGCGTTCTTAAGTCATTCGCGGAAATGCCGCCACTTTCAGGTGATGACGGATACTCAGAGGTTCCTCAATCATATTTCGAATCTCTCAGCCTTCAGCAACCAAGGCAGCAATATGCCCCTCAGCCGCAATATCAGCAGCCAATGCAGTACGGAAATGTTGGCGGTGTAGATTACGGCTTAATCAAGAGGCTTGTCGCGGAAGCTCTTCAAGAAAGCAGGGGCTTATTGACAGAAGGCGCAGCCGGACCAAATATTCGCGGAATGAGAATTACAGACGGAAGCGTTATTCAATTTATTGATATGAAGGGTAATCTCTATGAGGGAACATTAAAACTTAAGAAGAAAGCGCAAAAATAAACTTTTAATCTACAAACTATTAAAACCCGCAGGTTTACCTGTTGGTTTTTTTTCTTTTTTATCTTTACAAATTGCCAAAAAGATTTATTTTCAAATAAAAAAGAAGATGAGTAAAATCAAAATTTTAGTTGTACCTTCTGACAATAGGGGCGGCGTCGGATTTTACCGTTCAACACAGCCGCATATTGAGTTGGAAAAACAATTTCCTGACGAATTTGAAGTAACGATTGATATGAGCCCGAATTTCTCGGACCCTCAGTCACTTGAAAAGTATGATATAATTCATATTCATAAAGGACTGTTTCCTGAGAATTTAATGCCCACATTCCATCAGACATTGGAATACCTCAACAGCAAGGGTGTGGTAACAATTATGGATATTGACGACCATTGGAGCCTCAGTATGTACCACCCTATGTTCGCAGGACAGAGATATACGAAGTCTGACGTTGCGGTAAGAGATAACCTTCACCGTTTCTCGTGGGTTACGACCACCACGCCAATCTTCGCAAAGGAAATTTCAAAGTTCAATAAGAACGTAATGGTTCTTCCTAACGCGATTGATCCTACTGACAGCAGATTCGCTGTTAACAAGAATCCTTCAAAACTTCTTCGCGTTGGATTGGTTATGGGTTCCGCTCACGAACACGACGTTGCGTTATTGAACAATCTCCCAAGGCGCAAAGACGTTCAATATGTTCTCTGCGGTTACGACCTTCGCGGAACGATTCGTGAATTTGACAGGGCTACGGGAAAATCAGTAGAGCGTCCTATTAAACCTGAGGAAAGCGTTTGGTATCGTTACGAGAAACAAGTTACAGGAAACTATGCGATTGTAAGCCCCGAATATAAGGCTTTCCTTGAAAAGTTCCTGTGGGGTGTTCAGTATCCAAACGTAGAAAACGAGAATTACAAGCGTTGCTGGACTAAGGATATGAACCATTACTACGAGCACTTCTCAGAAATCGACGTGCTTCTCGCTCCGCTTAAGGAGACAGAGTTCAACAGGGTTAAGTCTCAGTTAAAGGTTGTGGAAGCGGCGTTCTCACACACAGCAATCATTGCCTCAGAGTTCGGCCCTTACACGATTGACTTAAAGACAGCGATTGAGAAGGGTAATATCCTTAATCCTGATGGAAATGCACTCCTTGTAAGCGAGTCGAGAAACCATAAGGATTGGGCGAAGTATATCAACCGCCTTGCTGACGACCCGGCACTCTTGAAACAACTTCAAGACAATCTTTATCGCGACATTCACGAAAAGTACGATTTAAGAAACGTAACCAAGGAACGCGCTCAGTTCTACAAAGATATTGTGAAGAAAAATAAAGAAGAGTAAAGTAGAATAAAAATGAATAAAATCTGTATTACACTTGATGACGTTTTACGCGCAAAGACACAACAGTTCGGAAAAATCTATAAGAGGGCAATCGACCCTGAAATCAACCTTGATGAATTGGATTTGAGCACGAACAATCTTGCGACTATTTTCAATATGAAAGCGAAGGAATATAACAAATTCCTCTATGAAGATTACGCTTTCGAAATTTTTGCAGAAGCGCCGGCAGCACAGAAAATGCTCGACAAGAATCTTAACCTGTGGCACATTCGCCTTAACAACGACAGGGAAGACGAAGATAAGGTTGAACTTATGCTTGCCAACGCGAAGGAGTTCAACGCCTCAATTGGGTTTACCTACTTCTTCCTTTCGCAAATGGGAACAAGAATTCGTGAGACGTACTTCCCAACAGACTCTCTTACTATTTGGAATAAGTGCGATGTACTCGTAACAGCGGATCCGCTTCTCCTTCAAAATAAGCCCGAGGGTAAGATTTCAGTTAAGATTGAAATGCCTTACAATGAGAACTGCCAAGCCGACTATACATACGAGACTCTAAGCGCTCTTATCGGAGACGAAGAATTCTTAGACAAGGTTTGCCCTAAGGGAAAGAAAAATGAGAAATAATGAAGAAAACTAACAACAATTTACTTTATATCGACGGAAAGGCGTACTACCTCAATATTGACAAGATTGAAGCGTTCATAAACTATTCCGACAAGGTTACGTCTAAGGAAACCGAAATACTCGATTCTTATGACAATGGAACAGCCGTTTCAAAGACAATCAGGGAATTGACAACTCCCGGTAATCAGCAGATTGACAGTATCAGGTACGATTTAATCAAGACGTTCATTATTCAGATTATCACGTTTGATAATGAAATCAATGATTTGAACAACCTGACGTTCGGAATGAAACTCGCGGTAAATACAATGATAAATTTTGGCTTCTTGGAAGAGGCTTAATTAATAAAAAGGAAATATAATGGCAAAGAAAGAATTGAATGTTGTCGAAATTCTCAATAAGGAAATTGAGAAATTAGAAACGAAGAAAAACAAGGTATATTTTTACGTTGTGGATTCGAAGGCTTCCCCTGTTGGATTGCTTTCATATGAGTACGACATTGCCCTTCAACTCAAGAAGCTCGGATATAACGTCGCAATGCTTCATAACGAGAAGGAATTTGTCGGCGTAGCCGATTGGCTCGGAAAGGAATATGCTGAACTCAAGCATTATCAGATTGAAAAGGATAACGTGCTTATGGCGCCGTCTGATATCCTGATTATCCCTGAGGTTTGCGCTGGTGTTATGGCTCAGACGAAGGGGCTTAGCTGCAGAAGGATTGCCCTTCTCCACAGCCTTGCATTCCTTACCGATTCCGTTACACTCGGAACTGGTTGGGCTGACTTGCGTATCAACGAGTGCATTGTTTCAACGCCTCTTCTTGAAAGAAAAGTTAAGGAATACTTCCCATTCGTAAAGACACACGTAATCCGCCCTTCAATCCCTGATTTCTTCTTCGAGGCTCCAAAGGCGCCGAAGCAACTTGTAATCAACGTAATTGTGAAGGATACAACTGACATTAACAGGATTTTGAAACCATTCTATTGGAAATATCCTGCATATGCTTGGGTTGCATTCCGCCCTATTAACAGAAACTTGACAAGAGAGGCGTTCGCGGACGCGCTTAAGGAAAGCTTCGCTACTATTTGGGTTGACGATTTCACTGATTTCGGATATTCCGCAGTAGAAGCTCTCGCCTGCAAAAACGTGATTGTCGGCAAGGTTCCCGAGAATGCCCCTGAGTGGATTGTTGATGGGAACGGAAAGCTCTCCGATACTGGCTTATGGTTCTACAACTCATATGACGCGTCTGACGCTATCGCTTCCGTTATCCAAAGCTTTATTACGAACAATATTCCACAGGAAGTGTTCGACGAAGGAGAAAAGGTTGTTAAGAATTATACAACTGAACTTCAGAAGATTGACATTCAGGAAGAATTCGAGAAGAAAATCATTCCTAACAAGATTAGCGAGTTGAGACTTGCCATTGCCGTTCAACAGAAGGACGAAGAAAATAATAAGAAGAAAGACAACGAATAAAAATGGAGAAAGTTACATATATTGTTCCTATTCACGAATTTAAGGAAGAAACAAAAACGTTGTTAGCCCGTGCGCTTGACAGCCTTGAAAACGTGGTCACAGACGTAGACGACGAGCTCGTTTTCGTTGGACCGCTCGATATTATCAAGGAAGTATTCGTATGGTACGGAGAAAAGAACGATAACTCAAGGTTCAAGGAAATCGGGCTTGTCCCGAATGAGGAGCCAAACTTCTTCCGTCAGATTAACGAGGCTGTGAAGAAATGCACGACAAAGTATTTCTCCATTCTCGAATTCGACGACGCATATCAGCCATATTGGAATCAGCTTGTTCAGGAGTACGCCGATGCAACCAACGCTTCCGTTGTAATGCCTATCAACGAATTCCTCGAGAACGGAGAGTTCTCCTCTATCGGAAATGAGATTGTGTGGAGTTCTACGTTCGCTCAGGACGAGAATGAGAAGATTGGCTATGTAAGTAGCGAGTGCCTGAATACGTTTATGGATTTCAACGTAACAGGCGCATTAATCAATACCGAGGACTTCAAGGAAATCGGTGGATTGAAACCGTCTCTTAAGATTGCTGCTTGGTACGAGTTCCTACTTCGTGCAATTTACAACTCAAAGGTTGTATATGTTGCACCTAAGATTGGCTATGAGCATACAATCGGCAGGAAGGGTAGCTTCTCGGAGAAAGCATACGAAGAGATACCGCAGGAGGAAGGACAATGGCTTATCAAGACAGCAAAGCAGGAGTACTTCTTCACGAACGACAGGAACAGAACATTCGGAGACGACATTGAGGACGTTCCCGAGGAGACTAAGGAATAGGCGGCGCGGGCTTATGCCCGCTCCGCTAATATATTATAATATCAAAGGAATAAGGCGCCGCTCGGCGTAAAAATAAAAAGTAAGTACAATGTCATTTTGTAAATAGTTGATATATAATATTATGAATAATATTGATAGAAACTATTGGTATAATGGCCAAAAGAGGAAGAAAACCATCCGATAAGCCAAAAGGTTATTTCTACGAGCAGCAAGAACAAGCTGTTCTGGATTACCTGAAGGCACAAACAGCAGAAGAAAAAAACAGAATATATTGCGAGGTATTAAAGCCAGCCTTCGAAAAAATGGTAGAGTCCATTATTCGAAGGTATAAGCTGTATATACCAAATGAGGAATTTGACGACACATTCAATGATACACTGTCGTTCCTGTTGACGAAGGCTGATAAGTTCAGACCCGGTAAGTTCAAGGCATATTCATACTATGGTACAATCTGTAAGAACTATCTAATCGGAAGAATAGAAAGTCAGGCTACCGCACTTCAAAGGAGCCCGTCATACGACCCAGTTATGGAGAAATTTGACAACAACATTAAATTTTCAGAACCACAAAATGACGGCGTTGCGGGGGAGACGGTAAAAAGGCTTGTCGCTGAAATTAAAGAAATGGTTGGCGAGCCCTCAAAATATGACTTAAAGGAGAATGAAGTAAAATTAGGCAACGCCCTCGTTACGCTTTTCGAGAATTGGGAATATGTTTTAACAACGGAAGGAAGTAATAAATTGAATAAGAACGCCGTTCTTCTTTTCCTTCGTGAAAGGACAGGATTGGATACGAAAGGAATCCGCGACAATATGCGTAAATTCAAGAAATTATTCCTTATTATCAAGGACGCAGTAATCAGCTAAAAATCACAACCAAACTATTTATAGGTATGGAAGGAAAATCATTAAAGAAATTTAAGGTAAAGCTCAATAATAACGATAAAATTGAGGAGCTTTTACAGGAAACATACGACTTGGCTTGCCAACAATACAAGGCGATTCAGGAAGAGATAAATAAAATGGCGAACAGCACAACCATTAAGGACTTGGACATTGATGGAAAGGAGAAATATGGTAAGATTATGAACAACTATATCACACTCCAACAAAAATCAATTGGACAAAAGTTCGACATTGCAAAACTTCTCGCTGAGGTTGTTAAGCACGGCGGCGACGTTAAGGGCGCAATTGATTCAGTCAACAAAATGCCGACGTCAATTGATTTGGATAAACTCAGAAAACTTGCAATCGACGCTTCAACGTCAGGCGGAAAAGAGGAATATACAGTTAATAAGTAACAATGTCAAAACTGTCGACAAAGAAAGAGAATGTTAAAGGTACAATAGCTGCGCTCCAAACTGTATTGGAGCGCTATCCTGTATTGTTGACAACACAGAACGGTAACGAAAAAACGTCCCTCGAGTTCATGCTCAATATCCTTAAGATAATGGGACTTACTCAGGAAGACGTTCTCGATTGGCTTTCAGGAATACTTGCCGACACAAAGGACGGTTCAGCCGGACTTCTTTCTGTTATTGAACTTGCGGTTAAGACGGCAATACTTATGTCGTTCAAGGAGACATATACTTGCTCGATTAATCCCACACTTCCCGACGATGTTATGTACTCCCTATATGATATCACGCAGGAAAGTCAGCCGATAAGAGGAAACGGAATTGAGATTGAACTTGATAAGATTGATCCATTCGGAATGTTGAATTTCTGTCCTGTTAATAAGGAAGAATCAATATTTTATTTTGATAATATCATAGATTACGGAACAACAACCTATAAACCAAGGACAATATATAAGTCCGTTGACTTCAATGCCTATCTTTGGTATATTATCAATTACAGCAATTTCAGAACTGACGAGCAAAGGCATAAGTGCATATGGGATAACAGAAATACTTACTATAAGCAATTCTTACAACCCGGCGGGGATGAGATAAAGAGACAGTTCTTCAATAAGCAGAATTTGAATCAGGCTACAAGTATCATTCGCGGAATCGGAACCAAGAAAGAGTTCTTTGCCTGCACACCAAGCGAAAGCTATTCAACAACAGAAAACAACCATCCGGCAAGCATAAAGGTTTATCTTAATGCGGACAGGTACTACCATACTTCAATCATAGGCAGAAAGAACAAGACGATTTTCGAATTCAATGCCGATTACATTTACAGTATGCGCCTATTCGACGCAAAATCACTTATCGCCCAAATTGTAAATGCTGTTATTGGCATAGCCGATTCTACAAAAATCGGAATATCAGTTGAAAGAAAAGCACTTACAAATAAGATAAGAAGTATTGTAAACAGAATAATTGAAACTGAGGATAGTGAGATAATCGACAATGACTGCTTCTATACGTTCACAAATGAAGAATATCAGGAGTTACTCGACGCCGCTCAGCTTCAATATGACGGGCTCTATCAAAGTGGAAATGAAAATGGCGACTTTATTCAGATAGACACCGCTTACACCGCCGAACAAATCTATAAGATAGAATCAGCAGAAAATCTTGAAGAAAGGAAGACGGCGGTAAAGAATACGTTCCTTAAAGTTTCAAATAGCGTTGCTTCAACAGACGAAACACCAGACGAGGATAAATATTCATTCAAACTCAGTATTGTAAATAAGTTCATTAATGAAGTTATCACTCAGGTTGCCGTCCAAGCTCTTTCGCCGAAAGTTATGCTTCTCTATGCTATAAATGAGAAAGTAATGAATCCGAACGAAGAAGGAGAAAAACCGGATTCAATCGTTTCGTTTATGCAAAATTTTCAGAATCTGATTGTCTCGATAATCAGGAAAATCAACGAAATTATACTGCAGCAACTATACGATTATCTTATGGGGCAATTGAAACCGTTGATAACGCTATTCATTCAAAAGTTACTCCTTGAAACAATTATGTACTACAAGATTCTGTTGGAGGCGCTTATGAATGAATGTAGATTGAGCGGTTGGGGAAGGAACAATCAAAATTTGGAACTCGATAATGTTGTCGGCGCAGATATAGTACCCGTACTTAATCACCCAGAGGAGGGGTGCAGAACATGACAATACAAAGCATTTGCGATTCAATAACAAAATTGATAAACACGGCGAGAACGCCCCTTAATACCATACCGGCAGCAATACTTGTTTGTAGTGCCATAAATAGGCCTGGTCTATCCCCTATGCTTATTGCTTCAAATATAATCAGAAGGCAATCAGAGGCGGGCGCCCCATTTGGTGCCGCCGCAGACGGAAGTGCCAACATTGCCGAGGCAATGGAAAGAATACGCGTAGAGGAAATGGTTAAAGCACTCAAAATGGATGCGAAGGTTCAAGTTGGAATCCCTATTGGCGGAATACAGTTTACGGGAACGGGCGCAAACGCCGGTGGTCCTGTCATTGTAAAAGGGTTCAACATTAATAATGCACATGGAATAGGAATTATCGGATAATGGACGGATTATTTACAAAAGACGCCGCACTTTATCTCGGGCGCGTAATAAGTAACGACGATAATGTAGGCGGAAATAGGATTAAAGCCACAATATACCCTGCGGATAAAAGAAAAACCGCGAGGGAAATCCCATATGCCTTCCCTCTTATTCCGAAAATGGTTCACATTGTCCCAAAGGTAGGAGAAATGGTAATAATCATATGCGACGATATGAACAATCCAAACTCGCAAAGATATTACCTTGGACCAATCATTTCACAACCACAATTTCTTTTCCATGAAGGCAGCATAAGCGCAACGTCCTTATTGAAGGGCGGCGTAATGCCTGAGCTTCCCTCTCCTGCCTCATACGCTTCAATGCATGGGGCATTTCCGAAGGTTGACGAGATTGCAATCCTTGGAAGAAAGAATAGTGATATCATACTTTCAGACAACGATTTAAGAATCCGTTGCGGTGTAAGACTCGTAGACGAGAATAACAATAAGAATATAATTTTCAATAAAGAATCTCCCTCATACATTAAGCTTAAACATTATCCCGTAAGGCTACAAGAGGGTGCGGAAAGCACAGCAACGATTGTTGCAGACAAGATTAACCTCATAAGCAATGTAGGAGAGCCATACTTTAACGTAGTTGATACTAATGAAGGAATATCCGACGAGGAAATGAGAGAGATAATAGAGAAGGCGCATAGGCTCCCATATGGAGACGTGCTCGTGAATTTCCTTTCACTGTTGCTGAAAATGTTCAAGAGCCACACGCATAAATATCATAACATGCCGCCTTGCCCAGATACAAATTCAAGCATTTTCGACGCAAAATACAGTAGTGACGAAAACAATCTACAGCAGCAACTTCTCAGTGATAACGTTAGAATAAACTAAAAAACCGCGCAAAAGCGCGGCTTTTTTAATGTATTATGTTTGTTATATTATCCACAATCGTGAATTTAAGTTTATCTTTATATACACGCAAGTCAGTTCCAACTTTAGCCCTTACGTCAACGTGATACTGCCCCGGCATAAGTTCCGCACTCTTGATCTTGAAAGAATTGTTCTTTCCGCAGGTATCTATATTATCCCAATTTATTACGTCATATTCGCGTTTACCGTCTTTCACGTATATACGATATTGGCAATCCTTCAATAACTCGTAATCGGAAGAGTATTTTACCTTAAAGATAACGTTAAGTGTCCTTTCATCTCCCTGATAAATTTTCTCATTATCATTTATGCCACTGATTGAAGGCTCCAAGTTAAAATCAACCTTACTGTAATTTCCGAGAGAAGCAAATTCGCTCCTAGGATAAACGACAAACTCCATTTCAACCTCTTCAAATTCCTCACCGTTAGCCTTCAAATTACTCCAAACGTCATACAAAATCGTTCTTTCGGAGACACTTCCTCTGTCAACTTTTACAGTTGCGTAGTAAACGCCCGTATTTTGGCGTGTAACGGGGTATTCTTGCCCGTTAATAGTGCAGACGGGTAATTCCTCCAAATCAGTCGGAATACCACCTAAAATCGAATAAAAATAGAGTTTATTCGTCTTTCCGGCGAAGAACATATATCTGTCGTCGCTTATCACCGAATTATCGCGGCTTTCAACGACGGGCGTAAAGAACGTATTCGTATGATTTGTGAAGAATCCGACGTATTGGATATTACCAAGGCTAATTGATTCCGTTGCCGGTGAGAAAGCAATGCCGATTCCGTAATTTTGATATTTACCTGCAATAACGTCGTTCACATAATTTGTTATGTCAAAAGAGAAATTCTCATTACCGACGTCAAAATGCTGCCTTGCAATTATCAAACTTTCCTCACCCTTGCTGTATTTCTCATATTCCTTCTCGAGTGTTTCATTGGAAACGATTCCCTCAACGGGCACGATATGTCCTTCTCCGTCGATTTCCGTTCCCCACTCCTTTCCGTCATAAGCGTAATACCAGTTCGCTCCGTGCTGAGATACAACCCTCTTTCCAACGAACCAGAAGTCGTCAGAACTGTCAAATCCGCGTCCTCCATCCCAAAATTCAGGTACCCTGAACGCTATAATGTCAAATGAAGTTGCGCGTTCCCTGTCAAAGAACCCATCTTCAGGAGCAGGCTTCGCATTGAAGGAATTATTATCAATAGAACCACAGTTCGTTAACTTGAGTATGTGCTTGATATCATCCTTATTACCGTTCTTGCACGCATTTTCTATATTTTCCATATCGAAATGAACGAGGCAGCGTGATACCATTGCCCCATAATTAAGCATTCCAATAGGGTTGAGTCCGAAATTATCTTTCGAACCTTGGATTATTGTCGTGCATTTATCAAGAAATGTCCTTGTTACCATAATGTGCTAATATTCTACAATAAATAGTTTTTCGGAGCCAATATTGTACAAAAAAAGCAATTCAAAGAATTGCTCTATTGTTTGTTCTCGTATTTTTCCTTCAATTTAAGATAGAGCGAATAGTCGCTGTCCGTATTATCCTCCGTCAAAACGTCTCTGCCGTCGTCTCTAACAAGATTAACGCCCGCGCCATTGATATATGATTGTGGACAGCCGCCAACCGAATATTTTGGATTGTCTATAACGTTGCCATACTCGTCATACAGGATAGGATTGCGACGGAATTCTTCTCTGACGAACTCAACCATATCCCTTCCGTGGCAAAATTCCAAAATCTCTCTCTCTGCGCGGTTTATCTTAGCAACCTTTCCCGCCCTGAATCTTGCCTTCAGCATGTTAAATTCACTAATACCCTGTATCTGTTGCTCTTCAAGTTTCTCAAAATTCTCGTCCATATGCAAAAAATAGCTTTACAATATAAATATAGTTATTAAATATTTGTAAATCAACGGAAATTTCCCTATCTTTGCGGAAACAGGATATCCAAATATGTTTAGAGTGGCAATTGTGGGTGGCGAAGGAACAAAAGACTACCCCAGATTTAAGAAAAAGTGTATAGAATGCCTTAAAAACAAGGTAAAGGAGGACCGTGTTATGATATATACCACGGGAGATAAGTACGTTGAAGCATTCTCCGAGCGTTACGGCATTGACACGCGTTTCTTTCCGTGTGATTTTAAGAAATATGGGAAAGACGCACTGCTAATGCGTGCAATTGATATGTTGGAAGACGCAGACGCGGTTATCGCTTTCAATGACGGACAGAAAGACAGCCAGATTATATCAAAATTGGCAGCCGAAAAAGGGCTGCCACTTCGAAATATTAAAGGTTGACTTATTTAACCATTATGATCAAATTCTCATAAATAGGGGCTATCATATCACCTACAGGATAATCCGTAGCTTTCTCCCATTCTCCATTTTCATTCCTGATTTCCTTTTCTTCGTCAGCAACTTTGAGCCCTCCGTGGAATGTTATCTTGAACTGTCCCTTGAATTGTCCCCTAACCTTCGTATCGCGCTTTTTCCAACGATACTCGATTACATATCTCGGCTCGCAACTATCAGTCTCAGTTAAAATCAGGTTGCACGGAGCATTAGATATCTTAAGAATGCCCGATTCATCAACCATTGTGAATGTCACGTCGGCATTTTGAATTGCGTTGTTGAATGTTCTTACCTTGAAGAATTCGTATCTTCCGTCAAGAACCAATTCAATTCTCAATGTTGGGAGCACGCTACCCTGATTCAAATAAAAAATTTGAGCCATTTTTGTTTATATAAATGTATTTTATTGTTTTATTTTTATATTTATATATAAATAGTTAAATATATGAAAAGACTAACACAAGAGGAATTTATTAATAAATGCAAATCCATTCTTGGCGATACGTATACATATGAAAAAACAAAGTACGTAAATAACAGAACAAAAATTACAATAACGAACAAATATGGAAAGGATATACAATGTTACCCATCAAACATTAAAAAGCTTAAAGGAAAAAAAGATAAATATGACACAGATTCATTTATAAGAAGGGCAAAACAGATATATGGTAACAAATATACATATGAAAAAACCAATTGTTCGAATTCTCATGAAAAAGTTATAATAACATGTCCAGAACACGGTGACTTCGAAAAAACGGCATACGCCTTTTTAAACGGTCAAGAATGCCCAATATGCGGAAATAGATATTCCAATGAAAAATTTGCTAAAATAGCCGAAAACGTACACGAAAAAAAATACAATTATTCAGAAGTTAATTATATCAACAACAATACAAAGGTATGCATCATTTGCCCAGAACATGGAAAGTTTTGGCAAACGCCTAATTCACACTTAAGAGGGAGTGGCTGTCCTTTATGCTACAGAAAAGAAACTCGCGAGAAAGAATGCACAAAATTCTTAGATAAATGTAAAAAGCTATATGACGGAAAATATGATTACTCACAAACCGAATATATTAATTCTAATAGTAAAATTCCAATAATTTGTTCAGAACACGGAATTTTTTGGAAATCCGCAATAAAACACTCAATGGGCCAAGCTTGTCCAATTTGCTCAAAAATAAAGCAATCAGAAGCGCTAAGACTAACAACAGACGATTTTATAAGAATGGCAATTGAGAAACATGGAAACAAATACGATTATTCAAAAGTCGAATACACAAAATGGAATGAAAAAGTTGCTATTATTTGCAAAAAGCATGGACTATTTTTTCAAACCCCGCATTCGCATATTAGCGGTGGTTCAGGGTGCCCAAAATGCAGCGAAAGCCATGCAGAACTCGATATAGAAAAATATCTTAAAAATAATAACATAGAATACGAAACGCAAAAAACTTTTTCATGGCTAAAAATGAAAAAAAATCTTTTTATAGACTTTTACATCCCATCAAAAAATGTTGGCATTGAATTTCAAGGCGGTCAACATTTCGTACCAGTTAAATATGGAAACAATAGCAATGCAGACTTAATATTAGAAAAAACACAAAAAAGAGACAAACAAAAACATGAACTTTGTGAAAAAAATGGAGTGAAACTTTTATATATAATCCCACAAAAATATAAAGAAAATTTATATGGATTTTATAACAAAGAAAAAGTGTTTAATAATATTGAAGAATTATTATCTTATATAAACGAAAAATAGTGGCTATTACGCCACTATTTCTTCGTTTTAGAGATAACGAAATTGTGTTCGACAATGTTTTCTTCCAATGAATTGACGATATTCTTGATAAGTTCCTCACAATGCTCCTTCAAATCCTTCAACTTCATAACGTTATCCTTGTTCTGTCTGAGCAGGAATTGGAACGAAAGAAAACTTTTCTTTGTAAGGGAAATTCCCTTTGACGCAACCTGAAAATCAAGAATGAATTTTCTATCGAAAAGTGGAGAATCAGAAATGTTTCTGCTGATAGCCCTGCTGAAACTATGTTTAATTTCCGAAATATCCTTTGAATAGTCGTCCTTCTCATCTTGTGGGGAAATGAATGTCCTTCCCTCGACATAAACAACTACTGGGTCTATTTTATTTGTTGTACCTATTTTCAGTTTGAAATTTTCGGCATCAATCTTCTTTTCGCTATTAAGTCTTGTCTCTGCCATAATACTTCTTTTTAATAAAATATATGCCAAAATGGTAAAAAGTCAAGGATCAAGACAAATAAGCGCCGTCGGAATAGCCAACAGCGCAGTGAAATAAGTTCTAAAAGCTACTATTCCCAAAAATTTGCATCAATTATTCCGCCGCCGGCATTTTTAACTTCCTCGCCGTGTACGTTCATTGTTGGCGTAATCCAATGGTGATATAAACCATTGAAGTTTTCTACGCTGGGAATGGAATCCGCCCCATCGGCGTGCTTGAATTCATGCGTCCTAACAGGGTATCCCTTTTCATCAAATTTCCATCCATAGGGCATTACAAGTTCGCCATTAAGAATATCATTCTTGTCCTTCAAGATTGCATTACGATCCATTAATTCACGTGTAGCCGCCCTGAAAATTGCGGTTCCTCGTTTGTTCGTTTTAAGAAGATTCTTTAATTCCTCGTAGCTAAGATCACGAACGTCCGAATAAGCCCCATTTGAAGATGTTACAACTTCATCTCCGCCTTCTTCGTCGTCAACTACAGCGGCGTCATTTGCATCTGCAGCTGCATTTTTTGCGTCATCGGCAGCTTCTGCGTCATCTTCTTTCTTTTTATCTTTATTGAACGCAGCCTTTGCCTTTTTATCGTTCTTTGCGGCGTTAACAATATCATCCACCCAATCCTCTTTAAGAACCTGAGAAATCGCCTCAGCTATGCATTCGTTCAATTCTTTTTCAGTTACCTTTGCCATATCTTTTATATGTTTTTAGTTGCGTTATATTGTGGGGCCATATCCATTTTATACGTCGATTCGTTTGATTTGTCGTTCAACACATATACTTTCGCAGGAGAGTTCTTCAATGTTCCTCCGTATTTGACATTGTTAGAAACAAGTATGTCTACTTTGTGCTGTCCTGCGAAGCGCTTATTCATTGTGTCCTGTATTTGATAAACGCCGTCCTGAATTCCGTTGTATGTTCCTTCAATCTTAACTATATCTCCATACTTTAAGCCAAATTCACTCATCATCGTCCTTTCCATTGCGATAATCTTATGTGCTTCTGGATTCTTTAAGTCTAATTTAAACATTGATGCGGTATGCCTGACGTCTGCGTTACATTGAGCGGGGACTGCATTATAAACAGTTACTATAACGTCATCGGCTATCATTTTCCACTCCTCCTGAGGAGCGGCGTATACAACCTCTGCTTCCATTTTCTGTTTCTGCGCGTCGTCGACCGTTTCCAAACCTGAAATGATTGATAAAGCCATTGCTACAGATATAGCTCCGACAGCAACTTTCTGAAGTAACGACTTGAAACTCTCGTTAAGAATTTGCTGTTCCATAAGCGCGTTAAACTGCGCTTCCGTGAGGTATATCTTTTTCCCTTCCATTATTCTGATAATGTGTGGTATAATTTTGAAAGATTAAGAACATCCTCAGTAAGTGTACCTTCTGAAAAAGCTTTTCCTTCAAGCTGTTGCTTCATTGCACTAAGGCGTGACTTTTCAGCGACGTCCTCGCGTTCACTAAGTATTTCATCAATCTTATTAACGCAATCGCTCTTATATCTCTCGAAAAGTTCTTCTCTGCTGCCCTTTGAAAGATTTGTTGAAACAATATCCCAAATAGCTTTATTTTCCCAAGGCTCGAGTTCACTCTCATTAAGCGTAGAAACAAGTTCCTCTGATAAATCCTTTACGCCCTTATCGGTTTCTTCAGCTTTCTCAGGAACATTTGAGCAAACGTGTTCTTTCAAGATAGAAAGCTTGTTGACGTGCTCGTAGATATTTTTTGCAGTCTTCTTATTTGTGATAAGATAATCAATTGCTGAGTTAACTTCCTTTGATTCTGAAACAATATTGTTAATCTGAGCGGCGTCCAAATTACCTTCAACAACGGCCTCAGCCACAATGTCTGAAAGTTTCTTCTTTCCCTCGTCGAGTTTCTTCTTATTGATATTGCTGGAAATTGAGAAAGTTTCAGAAAGGAAAAGATTCACGTCAGAGATATGTTCGGGTGAATTCACAATATGATAGATTGCGAACGCCTTACCGAGTTCTTTATTCTCCTTCAATGCCTTTACATATTTTCCGATAATCTTCTTTCCATTTTCCGAATCAAAAAGATTTACGGAAACAGACTCGAACAGAGAATTCAAGTCGCCAAGTGAAAGGTTGCTGAAATTTTCGATAGCTTCATTTAATTCTGCCTTCCTGATACGGTTTTCAAGAACGGAATTCATTTCGTTCTTAAATTTTAACAAATCAGCACTTTTATCGAGATTGATATTTTTCATAATAACTGTCTAATTTATTTATAAATACTTCTTTGGCGACGCTTTTACAGGAGCTCTTTCTCATTCTGCTTATGCGTTTCTTCAAGTTTTTCAAGATCCTTGATAGCCATATTCAATTCTTCATTGATAAGGAAGTTTTTGTCGAGTAGCGCGACGCGCTCATTACTTATCTCTTCTGGGCTCTTACGCAGTCTCCTGATATAATTGTCTATATGCTCATAACCTGACTTCGCTTCCGCAAGTGGTGCTGAACCTTCTCCTCCTCCTTCTCCTCCGAGTGGAGTTGAAGCTTCCTCCCCACCGATTGAGCCCATATCATCAGCGCCCGGCTCGCCTAAGTCGCCAAGGTCGTCACCGAAGCCGCCGCCAATAGCAGGCGCACCGCCTCCGCCGCCTAAGCCGCCCATATCTTCCTGTCCAGGAATCTGCGGACTGTACTCTGCTCCGAGTTCCCCATAGATATTATCAACGTTGTCAAAGATATGCGTTCTCTTAATAATTTCAGGAGTGCGTTGAAGTTCAATAGCAACCGCTGCTTCAAGTCTCATTTCGTCAAGTGTTTCAGCAATTTCAGAATCGCTCTTGCCCATAATGTCCCTCTGTACTTGGTGCCAAGACATAAGCGGAATTCCACCACCCTGTTCAGCGAGCGCCGCAGTAGCTGCATTGATTCTCTTAACCAAATTATCGAGTTCCATCATCTCGATTTGATTTGATGGATTATTTAGCGATAATGTGAAGTTGGTTAAATCGTCGTCATATCCCAAGATATGAAGGTGTATGATAGCAACCTTGTTGAGTTCCATAAGGACAGCCTGTTGAAGGCTGTTCACAGTACGGCTGAACCTGATATCAAGGATTGAAAGGTTCTGCCCCTTACCCTGAGGCTCTTGGAAATTCAAATAAGACTTAGGAACACCCAATCCGCAAAGAACCTTATTCTCCATGAAGTTGATATCATCCATAGATGTAATGTTCTGCGCTGAATTAAGGTTGTCGATAGACGTTGGATCCTGTCCAGGCCTTACAGGAATAACATAGTCAGCACTAACATCAAGGAAATTCTTCCTCAAGTCAATCTGTCCCGTCTGAGGGTCAATAATAGGAGCCCTCTTAATGTTATTCATAAATTCCTGAAGGAATGCAGGAACGTCATTATCGTCAATTAAGCCGACATTTACCTTGAAAATCCTTCTTTCAACACTTCTTTCGAGACGATAGAGAAGCATTCCATCTTCCATCATAGAAAGCATTCTCCAATGCCTACGTGAGTGGTTCAACCAAGAAACGCCATATGGAAGATAAAGAGAATCATTAATAAGACGGAAGTGCGCAACCTGCCAACTCTTAAACGGAATCTGCTGATTGTGTCCTTCCCAAACAAATTTAACATCGTCAGGTTTAATGTTCTGTGTTACGCCGGCGGAAGCGTATGTTCCGGAATATGCGTTAAGCATACCATTTTCCAAACGTGTAACCTCATGAACTGGAAGTTCTCTCCACCCAGTTACTCCGTTCTTTGCGTCAATGTTAAGGAACATAAATTCGTTACCGTATTTCGCGGTAGCACGCATAATAGTCTTACTCCAAAGATTGAAGTCAAGGCGGTTAATGAACAAATCTTCGAGTATCGCCTTAATTCTTGGGGATTTTGAATAGATATTCAGGATTTTTCCCTTTGAATTGATTGTGGTTGCCTCGTCAGAAACGATTGTCAATGCGCGTCCGATTTCAGGCCATGCGTCCATTAAGTCCGCATCACGGTACATTACCTTGACTTGGCTCGCGCCAGCCATTTGTTCCATTGAGGTTTCGTAGCCAATCTTCTGCCATTGATAAGCAAGGAGGCGCTGCTGTTTCAATTCTTTCAGCTTAGCGTCCCTTTCAGCCTTGTCGTCGGTAGAGAAAATAACCTCAGAGCTTGGTGCGATATTGTATATTGCCGATTTTGGTTGCTGAGCCGCCGTAGCAGGATATCCACGCGTTACTCCAATCATTACATCGGATAGTGTCTGTAGTCTGGTTCTTCTTTCAGCCATAATCTTACTTTTGCCTATATTGGCTTATCTTATAAATACTTTCATTCCACATTAAAATTAATGATTCTCCCGCTATAATCAAGAAAAGGCGGGCAAATAAGCCCGCCCTTATCAATATGGTAATTTAGCAAGTTATCATTTTCAAAGGTTTGCCCTTCAATATTGCCTCCATACTCTCAGCTATTTCAGCCTGACGTTTCAAAATCTCCCAAGGAGACATTTGTTCGAGCCTCTTCACAAGCTCTTCCATAGCCTTATCGTATTCCTTTTCCCCCTCATTGAACAACATATTGTAGTCCATTACGGCTTCGGCGTCCATAATACTCATTTTGCCGCTCCATTTTCCACGTATCTTCGCAAGAGTTTTCTTAGCCTTGGCGAAGAACAGTTTACGGACAATAGTCTTTGTCGGCTCATTGAGGAATGCAAAGTCAATCTTATCGAGAGGAACTTGGTCAGGAGTTAAAATAACATCCCTGTTTTGTCTACGGCAATCGTCCGCATCCGCTGCGGAAGAGGTATCATAGTATGTATACCATACCTCGCAGCCAACGAGACTGATACTTCCCATTGTGTTCAGTACGGCGCCAAACGTGAGTTTAGAACCCGGTGTAGAATAGAGGTGGATAATGTGCGTTCCGTCAGGCCCGGCAGTAACCTTATAAGTTAAGTCTCCACGAAGGAGCCTATTCTTATAAGCCAAGTCAGTAGCCATATAAGCAATATCCGCACTCTGTGCAATGTAGAATCCACCGATAGGCCCGTAAGAACCGCCGCCCGCCTGTCCGTAGCCTCCCGCGAAACCGAGTGTGTCAAGACCGCCATAGTTCGCATAGAGAGCCGCCTGAGACGTAGAAGGATTGCACCACATTACGCTGTTTATCTCACGTCCTGCGGGCACCAAATAACTTTGTTTTCCAGCCTCCACGGTGAAGAAATCTTTCTTCAACTCCCAAGGGCCTCTTTGCTGCAAGCCTGCTTCCCTTGAGAACCAATAGCTGAAATCACGTGACATATCAAGCGTTCTGACGGACAACGCATACGCCATGTCGGTATTTGATACGTCCTTCCCATAGAGCGTAGCCCATTGACTCATAACAAGCCAATTCTGCACCTTTTCAGCGTAATCCTCGATTGACGTTTCAAGAAGATCGCAAAGCTGCTCGTCTTTGAGTTCAACATCAACGACGGGCGCCCCAAGTTCACTTCTGCACTTTCTAAAAAGGGCTTGTATTTCGTCAGTTATCTTTATCATTTTTACATATTACTTTTAGCGTCTTGTATTACGTCCTCAATCTGATCAAATCCAATCCAATCGGATTCGTTGTTTATATCAATTGCGAACACCTTGTGAACCTTACTGAAATCTTCAGGATACCAAATTGCAGGAACATTCTGTGAAGGAAGAAGGACAATTCCATATAATGTCACACCGTGGCACTTAAATTGGAATATTCCATTCGTTCCGATTGAAGGCTCATTGTCAAAATTAACAGGAGAAACTATATTGTTGTTTCTCTTATTGATATCAATAATGTTGTATCCACCGCCCTTTGTTCTAACAGTAGTTACATTTACGCTGCTGTTTCCAATATTGCAATGAACAATCTCATCACTTACGCTTGCGAATGCGTGCCTGAACTTCTGAACAGGATCGTTGTTTCTAATAGAACGTTCCTTCGCAGATTGGAAATCGAATAAATCGCTATGCCAAGTTTTTCCGCAGTCAGTTGTGTATTGATAAGGGATAACTTGGTCGAAATTCCAACATACCATTGACAATCCGTCGTTTCCTCCGAAATATATTGCGCCCCTTACGTTATATTTTGAGAACAGATTCTGATATTTTGCTGAATTTCCATATCTACTATCGAACATAACGTGGAGCATTCCCGTCGTTCTGTTGTACGAACCCACATTCATAGTATCTTGACAATTCTCAATGCGTTTTGCCATCCACCCCGACATTTCAGCCCATACGCTATCAGCAACGTCCTTAGGAAATAGGAAATAAACCTGGTCCTTCAATTGATATTTTCCCTTGTAAACTTTTTTAGCCCATTCCTCGTTGAAGATAAGGAATCTATTGAATCCGCCGTAGACAATCATTTTAACGCCGCCTGCGTGAGTTTCCTTGTCATACTTGTAATATTGAACAGAATTAGGGTTAAGAACCGCGTAAACGCCCTCTCCGTACCAAGAGCCGTCGTTACTTCCAGCGAACTGCCTTAGCTGTCCATTTGAGAATATAGACTTGAAGTTGCTTGGAGCCGTAGCCCTATAAACATAACAAGTTCTCTTAGATACAAATTCTTTCTCGTCTTTATCCGTAATCTCCTCTTCAAGATTTTTTCTAAATATCTCTCCAAGACTTTCAACGACTGGCTGATATCTATAATTTACCTTCTCGCGGTAATCAGCCAATATCTCGTCCATATTTTCCTTATTGAAAGGAAGCCATCCTTCTTCGTCATTAAGGTTAGGACGATGAAGATTTCTTAAATCGTTTTCAGGATACCAAATGGCAACAGTCTGATATGAAGGAAGAAAAACGGTTGCATACCAAGTCATTCCTCCGTATTTAAAGCTGAATACACCGTCCCTAATTCCGGGAGAAGTGGGCTCCGATCCAAACCACACGTCGCTAATCACTTCAGGCTTAGGAGAAACAATGTTTTCAGTATCAACCTTTGCTATATTGTATCCTTCCCTTCTGTTTCTGATGACGCAATATAATTCATTATTTGTCTGAACCTTAACTGCGCTTGACTTATCAAAATCATCGAAAAACCCCTTTAATTGAAAATCCCAATCGCAGCCCCTTTGATAGCGTTCCCTTGCATTGATATCAAAAACGTGTCTGAATTTATTTTTAACAGCGTCTTCGCTATCATATCTTGAAACATGCTCAGCAACATCCCAAAGTATTACAGAAGAGAAATCAAATGGAAGAACCGTAGCCACATAATCGTCATACATTATTCCGCGAATACCCCATTTTCTGCAAAGGCGAACGGTGTCGTCATATTGGTTCATTCTTACCCCGTTTGATTTTATAGCCGCAGCGTCATAAGGATCCTTTACAATAGTATCAATCTGCTCATTAGGTGTTAAATTCCTTCCGTAATATTTGATAACCTGTCGTTTAATTGAAGGATAATCGTCAGCATCAAACATTATATAGTTCTTAAATCCGCCAAGAACCTTTCCGCGAAGAATAACGTCGCCATACCCCTGTGCAGCACGACGAATTCCACCACTAAGCTCGAGAGATGCATAAACGCCCTCACCGCGCATTGTTCCTCCGTCCCCCGCAAGCTGATGTTGGAATCCGTGTTCTATATAGCTTTCAAGGTGCTGAGAACGGATAGCCTTGTATATACTTGGGCACGATGCAATATCCGAGTCAGAAGGAAGATTCCTCGCCTCGGATAGTACAGCATTTCTAAATGCCTCAGAGATAATATTTTTCAATTTACCCATTTAAGTTTTCCATTTTATCGAAGAGTCTGAAGAAACCTTCCTGAACCATTTCAGGCGTTGTTTCGTCTGCAGTCTCCTCCATAACTTCCTCATCAAGTTCAAGTCCTGCGTAATGCGCAAACTCCTTGAAAGAAATAGGCTTAGGCATTCCATCTCCTAATCCTTCCTCAACAACAGCCTTAACCGTGCCGTTGTTGGCGCCAGAGCCATTGGCTCTTGATTTAGCCCTACTGTGTGACAATTTCAATAACTCGCTGTTAATTTCGCCAACAAGAGCAATGAAGTCTTGGTAGCATTTCGTTATATTTTCCTTGAATGTTTGATCCTTACGCGCATTTCCGAGAGCAGCATTAAGGTTTGCACTATACTTCTGAACTTGGAATCCATAAACGGCTGCGAGTCCAATAGCGAATGCGTTTCCAACCGCCTCTTTAATCGCAGGAACAACAATGTTTCTACCGGGGCAAACGTAATTCTTTGCGTAGAAATCCGCATAGTGCGCAATATCGTCACCGAGTGAACCGCCAACACCCCTTGGGCTTGTTCCGCATTTCTGTGTGCATATAGCTGAGAGAATGTTGATAATATCGGTAATTTCCTCATCACCCCTTCTTACAATCTGCTGTGGCTTATACTGAACACCAGCGTCAACAGCAGCCTTCTTGTCGTTTGTAACAGCAAGCGCGTTAGGAATACCCTGAATATTATCAGCAAGGTTAACCTCGGTATTGAACACATCCGGCATTCCGGGCCTTAACTGAGTATTGGAAATATCGTAAACTTTCTGCTTTGTAAAGTCAGGGCTCTGAGGGTTAAGAATGTTTGCAAGGAACATAACAGCCATAATCTCCGCTTGGCTCAACTGTCCCGCCTTCTTCTCAGCACGGAACACGTCATAAGGCTGACGTCCTGAGTTTGTGTTATCGACATATCCAAGCTGAGCAGCAGCCTGATTCCATGCATTTATATCCTTGATTTTGTTGTTTGCAGTCTTGATTTCGAGGGCAAAGAGAGTCTTGTCAACAACGTCACGGTTAAATACATTGTTCCAAGTCCACTCGTTCGTTACGAATGTGGCAGTAGGAAGATATGACTTAACCATAAGTTGATTCACAGGGCTAATTCTCCAACCACATGAATTTCCTTGCTTGATAATCTTCTGACGATTCGCGATAGATTGTGAGAAATTCACGGTTACGCCACCGACGAAGCCAAGTTTCTTTGTATAATTAGGATCCGAAAGAAGCGAAAGAATCTTATCAACGTTCATTGCCTGACGTTCCTCTGCTTTCTTTAAATCCTCATCACTCGGTGCCTCGTCAATCCTTCCAATAATACTATTTGGAAGCGATGCAAGAGCATTCTGCTTATAATATCCGTTAGCAACGCCGTTCAATGCAGAAATATCAGAGACAATGTTCGGAAGGATTTTCTTAAATTCGTCCTCTTGTCCGGGAAGAATCGTCAAATCAATCGGAGTTGGCTCCTTAGGACCAAGCTTTTCAGTAGTATTTGGCTTTGCTGAGAGAATGCTTCCGTATTTGTTATTCCAATCCTGAATCAACTTGTTTATATGCTGATTATGAATCCACTGAAGACGCACTACAAGATTTTCATTTCCATTATCGTCCTTTACATAAGAAGCACTTCTCGCTGTAGGAGCGACTGCATTGGGGTGATCCTTTACCGCAGTGGTTGTTCCTTTTCCACCTGCAGGTGCGCCAAATCTTTGCAATTCGTAAAGCGTTTCATTCACCATTTTCTCAATATCTGAAATGCCAAAATTTTCATTCATAACATTATACAATTTACTATCAATAAATACATTTTCCTAATAAAAAGTAAGATAATTGATAGATAAACTAAAGCTATATAGAAGTCATAAATTATTATAAAAACAAGAAAAATAACATTAAAACTTCGGCATTTTGATATTTATAATAAAAAGACTATATGGGAAAATTAAAATTTACCACTGAACAATTTATTGAAGAAGCCAAAAAAATTCATGGTGACAAATTTATTTACGACAAGGCTGAGTATCTTGGGGGAGATAAAAAAGTGTGCATAATATGCCCTGAACATGGAGAATTTTGGCAATCCGCAAAAACACATTTGCATGGAACCGGCTGCCCATATTGCTACGGGCACTATAAACCAACGACAGAAGGCTTCATTGAGAAATTAAAAAAAATCCACGGGGATAAATATGACTATTCGAAAGTAGAGTATAAAGGCTCGTTTTCTAAAGTTCGCCTAATTTGCCCTGAGCATGGAGAATTTTGGAAAACGCCCAACTCATTATTACAGGGGCAAGGATGCAGAAAGTGCGGAACGGCTTCCGCGCAAAATAAAAACAGGATGCAGCAAGAAGAATTCATTGAAAGGGCAAAAGATATCCATCAAAACAAATATGATTATTCGAAAGTGAACTATATTAATACTGACACAAAAGTTTGCATAATATGTCCGGAGCACGGAGAATTTTGGCAGACTCCACATCATCATTTAAATGGGGTCGGATGCCCAAAGTGCGGAAGAAATGACATTACTGAGAAGAAATTATATGAGAATGTTGCAAAAATTTTCCCAGACGCCATACGCCAATATAGACCACATTTTCTTTATAATAACGGAAAGCCATTATCGTTAGATATTTTTATACCGTCTATAAATACTGCCATTGAATATCAGGGGCGACAACATTTTGTTCCTGTGTCAAGATATGGCGGAGACAAAGAACTTTCCAACACAAAAAGAAGAGATGCCAAAAAATTTAATTTATGCAACGAAAACAATGTGACGTTATTGTATGCAAGCTTTGAAAAAGAAGCCCCAAATACGTATTTTAAGACTATTTATAATAATGAAACAGATTTAATTAACGAATTAAAAAGGCTAAAAAATGATTGATTTAACTCAAATATCAGAGGAATATGTCAAATGTGTAAGCGACACAACTCGCATATACATGATAGAACATTATCTCAAAACATTCGATATGCGAGTGAATAAAGAAGTGCCGTTCATGCTGTTTCCTCGGCAAAAAGATTTAATATCTGATTTTAAAAAATACAGGAGAACAATCTGCCTGAAACCGCGCCAAGCCGGAATTACAACAAGCGCGGCGGCTTTAATGGCTTGCGAGATAGCGTTAGCAGACCCAACCTCGCCTGAAACAGTCCTTATCGTAGGACGTGACTTAAAACTTTCTCAGAACTTACTCGAGAAAATAGAGGCGTTCCTTCTTCAAATTCCAAGGTGGTTCTGGGGAGACGAATTCTTCTCACCGGATCCTAAATCTGAAAAGAATAAGAGGGATATTTTTAAGGTTCACAATAAATCTCGCTTGGAATTAAAGAACGGCTGCAAGGTATATGCAGTTTCATCAGGCCCGAACGCAGCTCGTGGTATTTCATCTGTTTCTTGGCTTATATTCGATGAGGCAGCCTTCATTGAGAACGGTAAAGACGTTTATGCTCAGGCTGTCGCTACAACCTCAACGGGTGGTAAAACCATTATGATTTCCACTCCTTGCGGTATGGATGAGCTTTATTACGACACATATTACAAGTCAACGATTGGAAAGAACGACTTCCACGTAACAGAACTTCGTTGGTACCAGGATCCAAGGTACAATCAGTTCCTTAAATGGCAGAAATTTGACGAAGATACCGGCAACATTATCTCCGAGATTGTTGAAGAAACCCTCAATGATAAGGGAGATATCAAATACGACCCAGATAGGTGGCTTACGTTGGAAAGAGAAGGGTATAAGCCAACGTCTCCTTGGTATGTCGGAATGTGCAACGCATTCAACAATGACCCGATTAAAATTGCCCAAGAGCTTGACGTTTCATTTGTCGGTTCTTCGGACAATGTGGTTGCGGGAAATTTCATTGAAATGCAGAAGAAGCTCAACAACAGGGAACCGGACCCTACACTTAGGGATATGGCACTGAATGAGACTTGGGTTTGGAAGGCGCCTATTCCTGGGCACCAATATATTATGGCAATAGATAACTCAAAGGGTGATTCTGACGACGCAACGGCTCTTGAAATAATTGACATTGACGGAATTGACGACGACGGAACACCTTGCATGGAGCAGGTTCTCGAATATAACGGAAAATTATATGGCGACGCAATTGGTGATATTGCAAACAATTACGGAAGGTTATATAATGACGCTTTTTGTGTGGTTGAAGATATTGGAGGCTATGGATCAGCAACAATCCTTCGTCTTCTCGCACTTGAATATCCGAATATGTATTATGACGACGAGGATTTGAAGACATACACGATTATCAACAGAACTGAAACAAAGAATAAGGGCGATAGAATGCCGGGCTACAAGAATGGCAATAACCGATTCCAAATGCTCAACAACTTCGCGAATTTAGTTCGTACAAATCAGTTTAAAATTCGCTCTTCAAGAGTGTGCGCGGAATTACAGACATGGATTTGGAAGAATGGACGCCAAGATCATATGGACGGAAAGCACGACGATACAATTACCTGCCTCGCAATGGGCTTGTTCGTTATTCAATTCTCACTCGGAAGAATGCTCAAGAACAAGGCAAAGGACGAAACTATTATGCGTGCGCTTATTATGGCAAACAGTCGCATAAAATACGTTCCAACCGCAACAGCAACAACCGAGCAGAAAATCGATGAAGTTAAAAAGAAATACGCAATGCCCGCGTATTATAGTAATCAGCCACTTTATCAAGGACAAAGTGCAGCTTACAAAGCATCAATGTGGTTAATAAAATAATTATAAGAAAAATATAGTATTAAAATGTGCAATTGCGGATCAAAAGTTAAGAAAGTCGGTGGAAAACAGACGCCTAAGCGTCCACTTCCTGCAACAGGCAAGGCTCCATCAGTTAGAACGGTTATTCGCCGTCCTGCAAGGTGAAGGGGAATGAGCTTGGAAAGCCTTCTCACAAAAGAGACAAACTGAAGAGACTACGGTATAAGCCGTAGTTTTTTTGTTTTTTCAAAAATTTATTCCTATCTTTGCGCTATGATATACGGATATGCAATAGTAGATAAAAAAACGGAGACACACGGGCTTCCATTTTATTGTTCTGATCAATGGAATGATTATCCCGTAATACGCAAAGTCAGATTATTTTCTTCAAAAAAGGAACGCGACAACGCGATGAATATCGAGAAAAAGAAACGTACATGGATTGATACAGCTGAAGTAGTTCCATTCAAAACCGCTTCAGTTCAAGGAAAACTAAGCATAGTTCCAACAAAGGAAATAAAAAAAGAGCCTCAAATCTGAGGCTCTTTTTAAGTATTGCTTTCCGAATATTAACGAAGCTCGTTGATATCCCAAGTCTGGAGTCCGTTTGCAACGATAGCGCCGTAGTAGCGGTTGTTAACCATCTTCTTAGCGTAACGAGTGATGATACCCTTAACAGGTGCGAAGTTAGCGCTGTTGTAGATAGTAGGAGTTAACTGCATAGGCACATAAGGTGCATAGATGTAACCTGTGTCGAGGAGGCTATCGCCCTTGTGTCCGATGATAGCGGACTCTGCAGGTGAATAAGGATCCACGAACACGTTGTAGCGGCCCTGGAGTGAACCAACCTTCTCAATACCCATTGAGTATGTCACAGCCTCAGCGTTAGCGTCGGTTACGTGGAAGTACTCAAGGTCGTTGAGCATAGCGTTGATTTCGGTAGAAACAACCACGAAGTTTGCACCACCACGAAGAGTTGACTTGTGAATCTGTGCAGAAATCTGATTGATCTTTGTCATGAAGGTCTGGTTCCAGTCCTTCTGAGTGTAGTTCGTTGAGAAACCACCCTGACGTCTCCAACCGTTGTAGTCCCACTTAAGCTGCCAAGGAGAAGCCTTGCGGAGGTCGCGGAGGATCTCACGGTCGATTTCAGCAGCAATCTGCTCTGAGAGGATAGCTGTAAGCTCAGCCTCAGCGTCGATGTTGTGGAATGCGGCAACGTCCTGAGCGAGTTCAGGAGACCATGTAGCACGGAGCTTGCGCTCGTCAACAGACACGGTAACATCTGAAAGCTTGAAGGAAACCTCACCGATTTCGGTTTCGAGCTCGAGAGAGTCATACTGTGCCCAAGCAACCATGAACTTGCTGTTCACGTCGTCAACGCTGATAGCGTCGCTTGCTACACCGATATAACCATCGAGAGTTGTTCCAGGAACCTTCACAGGTTTTGCAAGGTCGAGTTCAAGATAAATCTTGCCTTCGGCGTCGCAAGGGTTGGAGTACTCCACTAAGCCCTTACCATAGCGCTGTGTAACGCAACGGAAGTGAACGGGCTCGCCCTTCTTGAAGCAAGCAAACTGGGTTTCGCCAGAAGCTGCAGCTTCGCCGATGTCTTCCTTAGCAACTACTCTAAGTGAAGCGAGGAATGACTCAGTGTCCATTTCGTTTCCGTCAGGACCTGTGAGCTTTGAAGCACGGAATGAAGAGAAACCGCTAACCTCAACGATAATGTTGCGGACGGAATCGTCAATACCGCATACAGGAAGAGTGTCAACATCCTTATAGTCGCCGTTGAAAGCAATGCGAACAGGCTTTACAGCACCAACGCGGATATGAACCTTACCCTTTGAATGATCGAAAAGACCATCATTGTAGAAGAGGTCGTAAAGGCTCTTCTTGAAGAAGTGCACAACCTCAGGAGTATTACCAGACTCGTCGATATTTACAACCTCGTCAGGGAGATAGTAACGCTGGCGAACTGCGCCGTCATAGTTACCTTCCTCGTCACGGTGGTTGCGCTCAACGCGGTCGTAACCCATAAGTCCGTAGTGAGAAGCAGTAGCTCCGTCAAGATTCTCCTTGTCGCCTTCGAACCTGCGCTCTGAAGTAACAGGAAGAATGAAGAAAAGTTTGCCGATAGGCATGTTCATAGCCTGAACGGACACGATGTCGTTAGCAAGAAGACGTGAGAAAACACGACGTACTAACGGGAACACAACAGTCTCGAATGAACCGCTGTTGGATGCATCAGAAGCTTCCTTAAGAAGGATGTGAGCTTCGTTCTCGAAAAGGGTAGCCATATTCTCTTTGAGATATCCGGTAAGACCCTTTGTGAAGCCGATGTTGTCCCAACGCTCCTGGATCATTTTGCGAGCCTCTTCATGTTTGCCAGTGGAAATGTTACCAACCTGGCCGCCTTGTAAGAAGTTTGATACCATAATTAGTTTCTTTTTTTATAACTTTGTTATTTTTTTACTTTTTAAAGAGATTGTCCATTCTGTTCATAAGGTCAATCGAAGGATCGTTGACGTTCTGATAAATGGTTGTCTCATTTAAATTTTTTGATTCAGCAACGAATTGCTTCTCAATTGCGGGTTTTGAATTTACGGATTCCTTAAGTTCTGACTTAATTGTCTCGTAAAGGTTCTTGCCCTCTGTGAGTGTCTTAACAGCGTTGAAGCGCTCGCAGATTCTCTTCTTCTCGTCCTTGGTTGTTGTCTCATTCACAAGAATATCGACAAGCTTGCCCATATTGACGTTGAGAACAGCAGCCTCATACAGGCTCTTCTTAATCTTATTAATGCACTCAACATATTGTTTATTTTCGGCCTGAATAGCCTTTGCCTTTGCGACAATCTTAGTTACAGATTCGCGGAGAGCCTTGTACTCACCATCCTCAGATGACTGATGCTGGTTCTGTGCACCACGATTAATGTGGTTTGTGCTCTTCTTGTTAGCGTGCTTAGTGTTAAGTCCGCTTCCGTCCTCTTCAAGATTTGCATCAAGATTTGGATTAGCAGGCTCGTTTCCACAAGCTGCGCCACACTCGTTGACTGACTTCTCGAATGGCTTGCTGTCGCCCTTTCCTGCCCATGGTTTCTCAGAGCCCTTAGGTGCGCCTTCATCCCAATCGTTAGTAGTCTTTGAATCGGCAGGCTCGTTCATATTGAACTTCTTGTCGAATACGTCCTTCTGATAAGAGTCAGTGTAACCGAGGTTTTCCTCGTTAAGCTCTTCCTCATTGTCATCATTAAGGTCGATTTCGATATCGCCGTCCTCATCTCCGCCAAGATTAATGTCAATGTCGTCGTCTCCGGCTTCGCCCTCAATGTCAACATCTTCACCACCGTCTACATCTGCGGTATCATCGCTTCCGGCTTCGCCACCCAGTGCATCAGGATCAAGTTCAATCACGAATTCGGCGCCAGTCTCGTCATCCTTCACAGAATAAGTTCCGTCATCTTCCTTCTTTACGAAGATTTGGTCGTCATCCCCGAGTTTGTTGTAGACTTTGAGAATTTCATCTCCATCCACGCCCGTGAAATCATAATCATTGTCACCAACCTTGTACTGTTCAAAATCTGACCATTCATCGTCATCGGCATTGCCCTCATCAGAGCCTTCCTCGCCTTCCTGTGAGAAATCCTCTTCGCCTGCTCCCTCTTCGGGTGCCTCGGCGTCGTTATCCTCACCGCCTTCATTGTCAGTTACTGCAGGAACATCCTCGGTATTGACATCCTCTACGCTATAACCGTCTTCCTGTTCCTCTTCCTCGCTATGGTCTTCCTCTTCCATCACCAAATTGGCGATAGTTTCGTTTACGATAGCACGAAGAGACTTCTCGGTGCCTTCCTGTAATGCCTTTGTAATCTTCTCGGCATCACGGATAGTTTTTTCAGCCGTATTATTTTTTTTCATATTTTCGACTTTTTAAAAAAAAATGTTTATTTTATAGATAAATATGGATTAAAATCAAAAAGTTATGTTTTTGCCGCTGTTTTCAACTTGTACAGGGCAAAAACATTAATTTTTAGTCGTTAAGATGAAGCCATTCATCAAATTCTGAGAATTTATCTTCCTTAATAAGAGTTCCTTCCTTCTTTTCAGACTCAATGTATGGACGTAATTTCTCAGGATTTTCTTCAATCCAAGCCTGCGGAGTTGAAGGCTGACTAACTGCGTCCCAACACACAATATCGTAGTCGTCACCAACAATGAGACTTCCCATTTGCTGCGTAACACTTCCAAGCCCGCGAGAAGAAACGCCAACCTTCAATCCAGAAAGTAACCACTGAGCGAGGATATCCGCACAAGTGTAGACTCCACCGTGGTCTCTGAATCCGTCAGAGATTGGAATTTCCATTTTACCAACAAGGGTATGTCCTTCCCAATGGAGTTCTATGATATTAAGTGCGATTCGACTAAGGTCTATTGCGCTGCTTTCGGGGTGGTTTAACTCACCGTATGCACGCCTCTCAGCTATTGCCGTTTGATATTTTTCAACCTCTCTCTTGAGAACGTTCTCAGGATATATACGTCCGTTAGCATTTTCAATTCCGAACTTTTGGAAAACAGCGGAAACAACAAATGGATTCGGGAGTACGCGTCTTGATGTAGCGTCCCCTGCGTTAATCGCTTCCATTATAGGCCTGTTAGCCTCCGAGTTCATCGACACATATCCGTCATTCTCAATCAGAAGCCCGGTTCCTACTTGTCCTTTCTTAATTTCTGTTATCACATTCATTGTGAAAATTGCATTTTTGTTCAGAATATAAATACCTGATTAAAAAAGAAAAGTGTATATTTATATAGTTGAATATGAAAAAGGAAAGTAATTTATCATTTGAGGGAACGGTGCTTGACGCGCTGTCCAACGCTAATTTCAGGGTGCAACTCGATAATGGCATAGAAATCATATGCCACCTATCGGGAAAAATGCGCATGAATTATATAAAGGTAATACCCGGAGATAGGGTTGGAATAGAAATGAGCCCCTACGATTTGACGAAGGGGCGAATCTTTAAGCGTCTCTAAAATATCGACAGTAGGCTTTTCATACTCTTTGTCTTTGGGTGTCCTACTGTTTTTTTCACCATTGGCTTATATTTTGGCTTAGGCTTGAACTCAGCACTCATAAGCGTAGAGTTGTCAAGGACTATACTTGCATCCGTCTTTAGTGTATTGTTGTCGCTCGTAATCGGCTGCGTTGATAATGGCTTATGCACAGTAGAGACAAAAGGACGTTTATCAGCAATCGTACCTCTTTTGACATGCTTTGTGCTAAGCCAGTTAAAGTAATCGCTCTTATATGTTGTCTTTGATAGATATTTGAATTTCTCACCACCATTTTTCCACAGAGCATAATTGAACGATAATTGATCCCTATGACTGCCAACCAACAATTCAGACCACCAATCCTCCATTAACTTTATGCATACAGGGTCATTATGCTTGCGAAGCATAATGTTTGTCTGAACAAGCCCGTAGTCGGAAGGGAAACCCTCTTTCTTATATCTTTCCATTTGTGGATCAATATTTGCCGCTACGTCTTTCTTCATTCTCTTACATATTTCGGCTTCCCTATAAATGCATTTTCTTTGAGGGTGTTCAGGAATGAATACAACGTCGTCAGTATTGCATTCTTTTTCTATAAATTTGTTTATGTCGCCACGAATATCGACAACGCCGTCAACCCATAATGAAACCTCATACTCTGGAAGAACCTTATGCGCGTTGATTTTAACATATCGCTGCTGTTTAACTCTTGATAAATCTTTTACCTCCAGCGGCATCTTACGAATTTCCCATATTCCTCCGCCGTTTAAATTTTCATCATCAGTAAAGCAAACATAGTCGAAATTAGGCTCTACCTTTATATTAGTTAACAGGTTATCGTATCCACCCGTTATGCACGTGTAGACTACGTTCTTATTAACACCATCCTCTCCCCATGTTTTTTTATACCTATTAAGCCATTCTTCCGGATTATATTCGTGCTTATTATGGATTGTTTCTTTTTCCTTTATCCAACTTCCACCGGAATAGTGTGTAACATATTTCTCAGACTTAATTTCTCTGTGCCTTAATTTAACACAGTCAAGATAGAACGATGCGCCCGTATCGAATCTATCTCCATTTCCGCCGAGCCCATGCATTTTGTTTTCATTGAAATAGTGTGCATTGTTGGCTTTGCAAATCTTCGTGTTTATAAAACATATATAAGGTAGAACCCTCTTTATCGTGGAACGTGGCTGAACAATGACTTCTCCTACGTACGCGCAGGATAAATCATACAAGTCAGAAACGTCGCCCAATAATAGTACATCGCTATCAAGAAGGATGAATGGCTCATTGTTCATTTCCATAAACTTCTCAACAGAATAACAATGCTTAGCGCTGCCCCATCTGTTTAATTTTCCTGGGGATTTTAATCTTGAAGGATATTTCTGTAACCACTTATCAAAATCAATAATTTGTCCATTGGTGTTGTCTATGTACACGAGATTATCACACCTATAGACAAACGGCTCCTTATCGCTGTTATCGAAAACATATATCTTAGAGTTCGGCGTAAATTTATTTACGCTCTTAACAAGACATTCTGTTAACAGCGGCGTATTATAATGTACAATTAGAAAATTAACCTTGTCCATTTAACTCTTCCTCCGTGAAATACTCATCTTCAATTATGCCCCTCTCAGATTGCTTTTGACGAATATCATATTCGAAAGAAGAATAATCATCTTCGTATTTAGACTTTTCAACAAGTTTTGACAGTTCTTCCCTTCCAAGTTTTGTCCTGACAAACACTTCCCGTAATAATTCATTAAATTCATTATCTGGGAGTGAACATAAATTCATAATAAATGTTGGAAGAACCTTTGTATCCCCTGAGACTGTATCAGAAATATAATCCCAAAGAACAGGACCTAGACGTGAGTACCAAGGGTCGTTCACAATGGCGTCAGCCTTGTTAATTGCAGCTTCTGCGCGTGAAATGTCGTCAGGTAATCCATGAGAAGCCCATAGTTCTAAGCAGCCACGAAGAATTTCTATAATAAGAATCGGCGCTATTACGGCGTGAGCCTCAATCCTCGGAGGAGTAACATCATTTCCGAGCATAACATTCACGTATCCGCCCTGTTTATGTGAATTATCTTCAATTTTGAATGGCTGAGCAAAGATAAGATAATCGTTTATTTTTATTATCTTGCTGTAAAGGTGTGGAAGCTCCTCGTCAAGTTCGAATATTGCACTAAGACTGTTCTTGAGCGCAACTTCAGCAAGACGCATTGCGCCGCCGACAATCAGCGCATCCGTTACTATTCTTTTATTCGTATCAGAATCTTCCGCCTCAATAGCGGCATAATTTTCATATTCAAAATTTTCGTCCGTATCTGGCTCAATATGGAATTGCGTCCTGCTTGAAATTTCAGGAACAAGCTCACATTCAAATTCAACCCCGTCCCGTGGGATATCAAATAGCTCGATAACGGAGTTCATACAAATTTTTTCAAGTTGGTCACGAAGATTCTCTTCTTTTCTTAAACATTGCGCATAAAGCTTGTTCAGCTTTGTCATAACTTCCTTGTTATCATAAGAAGCTATGTCGTCAGAAAAAACATCTTTAACCTCGTTGAATCTTTTTCCAAGAACGTCAAGAATAAGCCCATCGTTCGGGAAACACGGATTACCGTTAAATGGCGTTTTACCACACTTTACATCGCTAAATAGGTGCGAAGGAATTTGTACCCTTGCACCTAGTGCCTCATTTATAATCCGTTGTTGTTTCTCGGTTACGATTACTCTTTTCATAATTAACGAATGTCGCCCTTCTTGAAAACAGTGCAATTCTTTTTGAGGTTGGCTAATTTTGCCTCCTGAATTTGTTTCTTTGTAACAAATTTTCCCTCAGTCAGGTCAGCGCCATCAACGCTTAATTTCACATTCGTACCGCTTCCAACCTTAGAGACGATGTTGTTGTACTGAGTTTTGAGTCCCGCCGTACTGACAGTTCCATTAGCGTCTGGCTGAGCGTCAACGGTAAGCTCGTTGCTCTGCTCCGTAATTCTTTCTTTTAACTGAGCCAACTGCTCTTCTGTAATGTGTATGCTTTTCATTTCTGTTACTTTTTACTTCCGTTAATTTGTGTTTTACCCTTCCAAGCTTTCGGGGTTTCCTTCGGGACTTTCTTATCGCTCACTTCCTTAGGACGTTTCTCGTCAGTGCAAGCGTTCATAAGTTCCATAAGAGATTTCTTCGTATACTTCTCCTCATTAACGGGCTGCTGCATATCCATAGGCTTATCGTCCATAGGAATTTCTTCGTCACCGACAGTTGGCTCTTCTACTGGCTCTTCCTCTGTTTCGTCCGATGAAGCGGAATTTATTTTCTCAATCAATTCCTTCTTAGCCTTTTCATCAAGATTCTTGCAAGCCGCTGAAATTATCATACTTGCAACATATTTTGATAATCCTGCGTCAGGGCCCTGTTCATTATTGAATGAATTGAGGGACTGAGAAAGCTTCCCTGTCAATTGCTGAATGTAATGCTTAGGGTCCGTTTCCTCGTCAGCCTCAACACCTGCGTCAAAATTCGTATCGAACTGATTGCTTGCTCCATCGTCAGTCATTTGTGCATTCGGATCCATTGAAGGATCGATAGGAACGCCCGCAGGGTCTCCCGTTGGGCCCGTAGGTCCCATTGGCACTGCTGCCGTCATAGGGTTTTCCTCAGGCATTGGAGGCATAGACGATTGTGCGTTACCAACCTTGATAACCTTCCTGTTCTCTCTCAGAACTTTGTCTATGATAGAGAGAATTTGCCCCTCCTTTATCTGTATCTTTTCGCTCATACTATATTAACAATATACTATTCTCCAATAAATACAACCAAAAAAGAAAAAAGCCGCACGAATGCGGCTCATTTTCAGTATTGTTTAAGTTAGATTAGTTCTTCTTAAGAGACTCTTTAAGCTGTGAAAGAACCTTGTCTGTCAGGTTGCTTACGAGCTCGTCGAAAGGCTTTCCGTCGCCGATTTTCTGTCCGTAAGGCTGCTCACCCTTTGCAGACTCGTCGTTCCAGTCTTTCTTTGCTGTTCCTGCAAGAACCTCCTTGTTGTCAGGAGTTGTCATAGGTTCCTTGCGGAAACGAGGGTGCTTTCCCCAAGCGTCAAGCTTAGTAACCTCTTCCCTGACAATCTTCTCGATAGCCTCTTCGAGGGTGAGAGTTTTCTTCGCGGGCTTCTTGCTTTCAGTTAACTTGCGATACACGTCCTTTGTGATTGATACGATAGCCTCGTTAAGTTTATCCCAAGACTGTGCAGGAAGCTTTTTCTCACCATTGTAACCATATTCGTAGTTCTTCATGGTATCCTCGTCGCCCTGTTTTGTAGGCTCGTTTACGTTTCCGTCCTCTTCATTGATTCTCTTCCACTCTTCGCCCTTCTCGTCACCAACACCGTTATTGGTTCCATTGATAGGATTGTTCTCCTTGTCGAGAATAGCGTTGTCGCCAGTAATTGCGTCAGCATCCTTTGAACCTTCTACGAAATTCTTCTCAAATTCCTCGAGAAGCTCGTCGAATGATTGCTCAGGCTCATTGTCGATACCTGCAACGTCTCCGCCAACCTCTGTGTTGTCAAAATCAGAATCTGTAAGCTCTGCGCCTTCCTCTCCGCCAAGCTCAGGCTCGATTTCAGTTGAACCAAGCTCTTCTTCGCCTGTGCCGAAGTCGTCTGCATTAATGTCATCAACAGGAGTTTCCTCGCCTGCAGTAACGTCAAGAGTAGGGTCTAATTCGCAAAGTCCCTCGTTCATCTTAACAGCCTTTGCACCCTTAGGATCCTTGTCAGCAACACCGTCGCCTTCGAGGTCGTCGTGTGCGTCCTTGTAATCCTTATCAGAGCCGCTGTTAGCACTCTTCATCTTATCTGATTGAAGGTCTTCCTCAACGCCCTTAACGTCCTTGTTCTCGGTAGCACCCTCAACGGTTCCGTTGAACTTAGGGTCCTTGTCGAGCTTAGCCTCAGTCTTCTCTGTGAAAGGATCGTTGTTCTTCACAGTGTTGTCACCTGTTGACTTGCCCTTTGACTCAGGGTCGCAGATGCAGTTCTTTCCGATTGTGCAGGAATTCTCGAAAATCTGATTCATTCTGTCGATTTCCTTCCTTGCATCCTCGGTTAGCATAGCGAAAACCTTCTCGCTGCGGTTAACGTCAACGGTAGAAGTCTTCTCATGCTTGCCATAAGCCTCATTGAGTGACATAAGTTTGAACTCAAGCTGCTTAGTAGCCTTATTGTAATCGGTGAATTCGTTTTCCTTACGGTTATTGAAACCACCGATATAATCGTAAGACTCAGAGATATTTTCCTTACCAACCTCAGTTGTCTTAATGTAGTACTTGGTGCCTTCCTTAAGAATTCCGTACACCTTTCCGTCAGCGCCGTTTGCGTGATACTCTATGTTGCTGGAAACTTTCTTCTCAGGGGCTCTGTACTCCATGAGGAAATTCATTCTAGCTACCTGGTCTTCGTATTTTGCCATATTTTTTTATTTATTATCGTCGTTTATTTTTATATAAATACGCTTTGCTCGTCAAAAAACACTTATTGTGTTTATTTTATGGAATATATCTTATCGTAAGTTTTCGATTTAACGTCAGCAAGACGCTCGATATAACGGAAACGCCTTAGGCACTTGAAGATTATATTGCCGACAGACATTTCTCCGCCCTTTTTGAGAGATTCCCTTCTCATTGATTTTATCTTATCGAACAACGCCTTAGCTTTATTCGCAGTCTGTTCCGCATCGTACTCGCCGCTATCGTTGTCGCACTCGTCTTCAAGCTTTTCAATTGCCTTCATAAATTTGAACACCTTTTCTTTAATAAGGAATTTATCAAGCTTGATAGCCTTTATATTGTCTGGTTCTGGTTCCTTTATCCATTCATTTCTTTCGAGAGAATAGATACCGCTTGCAGCGTGTTCCTCATTGGTGTCCTGAACATAAACCTCCACAGGAAATCCGTAGATTTTCAAATTCTCGTGCTTTTCATTCCAAAGATTCTTCTTAGAATCAAAATAATCCTTTACAAAGTTAGTCCTATCATCAACTTTCTTGAAATCCATTAAAATATGAAGATCAAAATCAGAAAACTTACTCCAATTGTAATTTGCGAGACTTCCTGTCAAAATGATATCGTCCGGCTTCACCCAGTCAACCTCAAGAGAGGAAATGAAGTCGTCGGCAATATCGAGGAGGCGAAGTCGCACGCGTGAATTAAGTTTTCCGTTAACCCAAACCTTAGGGTGAAGTTGTTTCTGCGGCTTAAAGGAAGATAAATCGAAGCCGGGATTGAGTAAGTCCCTTTTCTTAAAAGAATACTCAACAGTCTCTTCCCTTTCAGGAATACTGTCTATATCTTCATAAATGACATGGCAATATTCACCAAGCCGCTCGCCCGTTAATTTGTACTTAGGGCAGGCGGCTGCGTCGAAGATATTGCCATTCTTATTAGTCATTAACTAAGAGTCTCAAGATATTTCCACTTATAAATCTTTGAAAGGAAATCGTCGGTAACGTTGTAGATTCCGCCGTATCCGTGTTCACCACCAATGGAGTCAATGAACTTATTCACATCTTTCTCCAATTCGTCAAGAATACCACTTAGTTCAGAAGCCTCTGGGAGCATAGTCTTCAAATCTCCCTTACCAAACTTTTCCCCAAGTTTACCCATAACTACTTCGGCGAGTTCGTCCTCAAACTCGAGAACACCCTCGTCAATTTCATCAGTAAGGATATGCCTTGAATGGTTGTCTGTTGACCAGTGTAACTCTTTAAGAGTCTGGTGATATCCTTCCAAGCTTCTAAGAAGCTCCAACGCGTTTTCTTTTGTAAGTGCCATAATAAATTAGTTTATAACGTAAATGACAGCCCTTTCACCCTCAGTATAAGGGTCTTCTGACTGATATTTTCTCTGCACGATTTCAGCCCTCTTTCCGAACACTCTGATATCGTCGATAAGTTCGTCAAGATTAAGAGTTCCCTCTGTATTTCCGAATGCACCCGTTTTCTGGGTTATAAGGTAAAGCGTTCCACGCCCCGTTTTTGAAGGGCGCTGCTGTTTGATAATCCAACCGTTGCGTTCGATAACATCATTCACCGTAGGATTCGGAATTTCCTTATCGGAAGGGACGTGTGCCATATAAAGCTTATTTAGAAGCCCTTCCCTCAATATTGTCTTAAATGCCTTTTCGTCAATCGTTATGTTCATAATGATACATTTTACTATCATAAATACATTTAAATTGCGAATAGTTGCGTATTTATTTGTGAAAATGGCGAAACAGTATCCATACGTAAACTTTCACGATTACACGTACTTAAACGCGAACGGCTATCTGCAGAAATTCAGGAATGCACTTGGCAGAAGTTACCTTGACCGTGCGACGCTTACAAAACTCTTGAAAGTTATCAACAAGGATTTCAAGTTAGTTGGCTTCATAGTCCCAGATTATAAGGGGAATTACGCGCTCTATAACAAGAATACGCTTAACAACCTACTCGGAATTGACGAAACAGGATATGAGCATACAAAGCCCGAGCATAACAAATACCTACAAATCCTCGAAAGGTACCTTGAAAGATGGGAAGCTATGGATTTTGAGAAGGAAAGAACGGACTATGAGGAAGAGCCTGAGGAGGACGAAATGGAACGAGTTTCGCGTGAGCTAATAGATTACGACAATCTCAACGAGAACAAAATGGGAAGAAAAATTTACATAACCGAATCTCAGTATAATAGAATTATCAGTGAGGGAATCGAGGTAGCAAAATATTCCGTAGAGCCCGATAAGGTTAAAGTTGTTAAAGAATTCCTTGACAATAACTTTATTAAAGGCGGAATTGCTGCAATAGGGGAGGACGGATATCCTTCAACAACGCCAATCGTTGCTCTCAAGGGTACCGACGGAAAACCAGCAAGGAACATGTCAGACAAGCAGGCATTCGAACTCCTCAAAGATAAATTTGGAAAGATATATTCAGATAAAATTCAAGCAAATAAATTCCTTGCTCAGATACTCAAGGATTGGTATTATGATAGAATCAGCAAACAAGGGTTGCTAAGCGTAAACAGATATTAAAAAACACGCTCGATTGAGCGTGTTTTTCTTTAATCCCCGTAATATTTTTTCAACCAAGCCTTGTATTCTCCACTTTTTACTTTCTTCACCCATTCCTGATTTTCAATGTACCACTTAACTGTCTCTTCGATTGATTGCTCAAAGGTGTGTTTCGGTTCCCACCCAAGTTCATTCGTTATCTTGGTATGGTCGATATCATATCGAAAATCGTGGGACTTACCGCGAGGATCCTTGATAAACTTTATCTGCTTTCTGAAATCAACAGTCTTATCTTCTGTGTAGTATTTCGCTACTTCAAGAATCAAGTGCTCAATAATTTCGATATTCTGTTTGCAGGCGTCCCCGCCAATGCAATAGAGCTCACCCGGCGTTCCCTTGTGAACAAGCAAGTCGATAGCGTCAGCAATATCGTGAACGTTAGTCCAATCACGCATTTGCTTTCCTTCTCCGTACACGGGGATATCACCTCCGTTGATAAGCCTGTCAATAACGAGCGGAACGAGTTTCTCGGGGAATTGGTTTGGACCAATAGCATTACCACACGCAAGGTTAATTACAGGAAGCCCGTATGCTTCGTAGTATGTCTTTCCGAACATAACCGCAGCAGTCTTTGACGTGCTGTACGGACTATGAGGGTCTAACGGAGTTTTCTCACTGAATGGCTCGTCGTCAACGCCAAGTGCGCCGAAAATCTCGTCGGTACCCATATTAAGGAAAACGTGCGAGGACAAATCGTCCTTCCAATATTTCAGTGCGGCGTTCAGAAGATTCAACGTTCCCATTATATTCGTCTCTGCGAACAGCGTAGGGTTAAGCATACTTCTGTCAACGTGGCTTTCAGCCGCGAGGTGGATAACGTCCGTAATTCCGTATTTCTCAAATGCTTCCTCGATTTTCTTCTTGTCTTTCACAATGTCCAGCATAACCATTTCATAATTCTTTTCACGATAGATATCGTTAAGATTTGAGATGTTTCCCGCGTATGTTATACTGTCAAGATTGTAAATCTTATAATTAGGATACTTTTGTACAAAATGCCTTACAACGTGGGAGCCAATGAATCCATAGCCACCAGTAATTAGTATTCTTCTTTTTGCCATATATTAAAACGGATTTTCGATTTCTTTTAACGGTTTATGCAACTTATCCTTTGGTGATAGGATTGCGTCCTTAATATCAATCCACTGATTCCAAGGAATCGCAATGACAGGATCGTCCCAAGCAACGGCGCCCTCACTCTCCTTATTGTACAGATTATCGCACTTATATTGGAAAATAGTGTTATCCATTAGGGTTACAAATCCATGAGCGAAACCCCTCGGAACAAAGAATTGCCTATGATTTTTCGCTGAAAGGAAAGCATAATAAAACAACCCATATGTTTCAGAATCTTTTCTTAAGTCAACAACCACGTCAATAACCGCGCCGCTTACAACGCGAACGAGTTTCGCCTGAGCATATGGGGGTTTCTGAAAATGAAGCCCGCGTAGAACGCCGTACGACGACTTGCTTTCATTATCTTGAACAAATTTAACATCCGCCACCATTTCGCGGAACTTCTCTTCATTATAACTCTCAAAGAAATAGCCGCGTTCATCCTCGTAGATATCTGGAATAATCAGAACCGGGCCTTCGCTACCTTTACTCTCATGAAACCTAATTACGTCCATCTTTTTTCTTTTAAACATACATAAAAATTTTTCTATTTCAACGAAATATGTTATATTTGTAAAAAGTTTTAGTATGGAGGATAAGCATATTATCATAATGGGTGACAAGCAGTTTTCCGCCTCCCCGTATCAAGAGAAAGTTTTCGAATTCCTTGAGAAGGGCTGCGGAAATCTTGTCATAAACGCGTCGGCTGGTTCAGCGAAGACTACTACGCTCGTTAACTGCATGAGGTTCATACCTAAGGATAAGAAGGTTATGTTTGTCTCATTCAACAAGCATATTGCGGAGGAAATCAACCGTCGCCTGACAAACCCGAATGCTACGGCAAGGACGTGTTCGAGCGTAGGCTTCGAAATTTGCAGGGAAAACGGAGTCGGCGTCGGTACTGTAAATAACGACAAATACACCAATTACATTCGAGAAAATATAAATTCGATAACGAAGTACGGAGAGACAGAAAGCCTCAGCCGTTCGCGTGTTACATATATGCGCAACATACGTCAGCTTGTGGACTTGTGCCGTTACACACTAAGTTTTACACCAAGGGAGATAAAGAACCTCGCTGATAAGTATGGAATTGTTCCAATCAGGGATGAATTTGACGTGTGTAGAAATATTCTTATTTGGGGAAAGGAGCATACTGACGTTATTGATCAGACAGATATGGTTTGGCTTCCAAGCGTACTAAACCTTACTACAAAGTGGGTGTTGAAGGATTTTATTTTCATAGATGAGGCCCAGGATATTACCATTGCCCAACAGGAACTCATTATGAAATGTGCGAAACGCGGGGCAAGAATTATTGCCGTCGGTGACAAAAATCAACAAATTAACGTATGGTGCGGAAGCGACGAAGAAGCAATTGAACGGTTCAAGGAAATGCCGGGAACGATAGAAGCCTCCCTTCCCGTTTGCTACCGTTGCGGAAAAAAAATAATTGAACTCGCCAACAAAATTTCAGATGGAAGAATGATAGCCCCCGAAACGGCGCCCGAAGGAGAAATAATCGAAAACGTTAAGATTGGAGAGATAAGAAATGGCGATATGGTTCTGTCAAGAAACACCGCCCCGCTTATTGAACTTCAACAGAAACTTCTCAGAATACACAAGAAGGTTTACATTCAGGGATTTAAGGAAATCCGAGACGACTTCCTTGATATTATCAAGAATACTCACAGTACGAAAATAGATGCGGCGTGCATAACGGAGAATGGTATGTTTCCGCAAATGTACCGTATGCTGCTTGACGAAATTGACAGGCTTAGAACACAGGTTGGAATGGACGAGGACGAGGCAATGTCGCACCCGTCAGTTCTTTACCTCTACGACAACATTAAGGCTATTGAGGTTCTGTCAGCAGGCGTTCTTTCTGTTCAGGAACTTGTCGATAAGATTAACGTAATTTTTAACGGATCAAAAGACGAGGCGATTCTCCTATCAACGGTGCATAGGGCAAAGGGGCTCGAGGCTGACAGGGTATTCATATATCAACACTCGCTCCTTGTAAATAATCCACTTGCAAGGAAAGATTGGGAGATTAAGACAGAGAGGAATCTTTTATATGTTGCGTACACGCGCCCGAAACTTCTTCTCGGATTCATTGAGGAAGAGAACCGATTCAAGAAAAACCCGTTCATTGCGCAGAATAGCTTTGGGGCGGAAGTTCACAGAATTAGAGTGCTTCTTAACAGAGAAGATAAAGTGGAATCCTTTGATTACGGTACACAATCTTGTGGGTCACAAATTAGTACACCTTCAACTCAGGCGACAGAAACAGCTAAGAATACAAAAAAAGGTGGATTAAAATTTGCTAATTTGCTTAAAAGGTAATATCTTTGCAGCAAGAAAATACACAATTCTATGGCAACAAAGAAAGTAAGCACATTTAATTTACCGCGTCCCGATCAGATTAAGGCGTATCTTGATCAATATGTTATTGGACAGGAGGAGGCAAAAAAAGTTTTGTCGGTTGCGGTTTATAATCATTACAAGAAAATCAGCCACAACTCAATTTCAACCGAGATGGAGCTCGGAAAGTCCAATGTTATCCTCCTTGGAGACACCGGCTGCGGAAAGACGTTGTTGGTTAAGACAATAGCAAAACTCCTGAACGTACCCTGCTACATTCAGGACTGCACAAAGATTACGGCAAGCGGATATGTCGGTTCAGACGTTGAGGACTGTCTTGCTGGGCTTCTTCGTTCCTGCAACTACGATATGGACGCCGCACAGCTGGGTATTATCATGCTTGACGAAGGCGATAAGATTGCAAAGAAAGAAGCGGGCCCCTCGATTACTCGCGACGTTTCTGGCGAGTGCGTTCAGCAGTCCCTTCTCAAAATTGTTGAGGGTGATTTGGTTGGCGTACCCCCGGCTGGCGGCAGGAAACACCCCGAACAGCCACTTCTCTACGTCAATACAGAGAACATTCTTTTCATTCTCTCAGGCGCATTCGTTGGGCTTAACGAGATTATCGAGAAGCGTCTTGGCGGAGGAAGAATTGGCTTCGGACAGGAAGTCATTCAGCGCTCAGAGGAAGAATGCCTCAAGTATGCAACCCCTCAGGATATCCGCGATTTCGGGTTCATTCCTGAATTTATCGGGAGGTTCCCTATTATTACAAACGTAGAGCCGCTCAGCGAGGAAAGTCTCGTAACCATTCTGAAAGAACCCAAGAACGCTCTCGTAAAACAGTACACAGCGCTTATGGAAATGGATAATGTCAAGTTGACGTTTACAGACGACGCGCTCTTCGAAATCGCAAAGGTTGCGAATAAACTCAAGACAGGTGCCCGCGGACTCCGTACCGTTATGGAAACCATTATGACGGATATAATGTACGAGTGCCCGGCAAAGGCAGCAAAATCTCGCGGAATGTATAAACTTACAATCGACAAAGATACGGTTGTAGCCAAAACAGAGTATAAATTTAAAAACTTAAAGGAGGCTTCATAATGAGCAGGCAAGATAAATTCACCGAATTCGTTTCATTCGAAATAGCCGAGAGGCTTAACAATGCCATATATCCCGACGAGGGTTTCGCATATGCGGCGGAGGACTTGGAATGCACCAACGATCACTTTACGGGTTCCGTGAAGCATAAAAAGGGTGAGTTTTTCGACGCAGAGGGTGACTATGTTCATGGAAAGCACTACTGGGCGCCGACTTACGGTGATGTGCTTGACTATTTATCAAGGAAATTCGGAGTTCACGTAGAATTTACGCCTTGGTTCACGTACGCCCTTGAGGGGCACACAGCTTACACTTACAGGGTGTTCAAGGTAAACGACGAAACCGCAAAAATGGACTTGCTCTTCGAATCTGGCGAAGGAATAGGAAGTTTCGGGCTTTGTATCAAAGAGATAGTCGATAAACTTATTAATACCGTAAAATAATTATGTCATTTCCATTTTGGCCCATAGTGAATTTGTGCGTTGCAAACAGATTGTTCTCAGACGACGAAGAAAGTAAATGCTTTACCTGCAGACATTATCGCGGAAAGGGAAATTGCAAAGAAGGGCATTACGATGCCGGTGGAGATAAGAGTTATTGCTATGATTACGATGAACGGGATTAAAGACGCCGTAGGTTAACCTACGGCTTTTTTATTGACTATAACAATATTTTTCCGTATTTTTAAATAAAAAAAGATATGGCAAAGAAAGAGGAAACAATTGACAGCAAATACAAAAATCTATCTGGAAAAACATTAAAGGAGCTTTTAACCTTAAAGGATGGTTTAACATACTTGATTCAATATTGGGATAACGTTGCACAGGCAACAAGCGGAAACTATCAATATGGTGTTAAGGAATCATATGAGAATGCTAAGTTAATGTCTTCAAAATATAATTTAGCATTGCTAAATGCCATTTCAGCTATTGAGGAGAAAGTTAATGAAGAAATTTTTGGTTAAACTACGCATATTCCTCGAATCGCTTGCTTGGGGAATGAAGGGCTCGGATAAGCTGATATCGACTTCCAACAAAGAAAATGATGGAGGTGATATCGGCGGCATTGAGCAGCACAAGGAAACACAGAGCGTGTATGCGGATCTTCTTCGTGGAGAGGTAACGCAGGAAGTGAAGGAGTTCCGCCATGAAATGTACTATGCCGAGAGAAAATCGCACGATTACGTTTACGGTGGCGGCGGACACGCCGTTAAGAGAAATAAGATATTCGACTACCAAGGTAACGTCGAGCGAAGCGACGGACTTAAGATACAAATCGTTCAAGACAATAGGGAAGATATGTCTTCTCTCATTGAAAACGGAATTTATTCTCAGGGAGAAGAATTCGAGCTATCAGAGAAGGCCAAGGGTGATTTGAAGGAAAAGGATAAGAGAGAATTCACAATTAAGATTGAACGAGACTTCTTCCCTTCATTCAGATTGGAACAGTACGCAACAAAAATTGTTGTCAAGAAAGCGGACGATACCAACGTAATTCTCGATATCTATACTTGGAGCGACTTACGTCAGTTTGACAACAGACACAAGCTTTTCCTATCAGGAATTAAGAAGATTATAGGGGGTGACACGCGTTCCGATATTATAGACTTTGATAACCTATCATTCGTAACATACAACGCCTACGGCGCCGACGATTTAAGGCTGTACGAATACAACAATGTACATTTCATTGAGATTATCCCGTTTGACGGCAACTACGTCCTTAGGTTCAGCGCGAGTATTGTGAAAGACGGAGAGGACTTGATACAGGAATTTTACAACGAAATCGCCGCAGAGAAGTCGAAAAATCATGAGGCAAGGAAGAATGCGCCAGAAATTAGCATTGAATCTGTAATGGAAGCACAGGCAGCAGAAAATTATGATTTCGACCAGGCGAAAGAATTAATGGAAGAATTAAAGGACGATGAAGAAAAGTGAACCAACATCGCTATGCGATATGCTTCATTTCGATAGAGGTGAAGGAAAACGGGTTAAAGTAAGGGATTGCGAGTTACTTAACTCGTTTTTCTTTAGCAGGAACGATTATTACCTTCTAAGGAAGAAAAGGATATATTATATCTGTATTCCCGTTGACGGCACACCAGTTCTTGTGTGGTGCCACCCAGAAGTAAAGAACGGAGAAACATTCCTCCCGAATGAGGTTATCAGTATGTTCAGAAATGAATATATGAAGAAGGGGATTACACAGAAAGACATAGACGAATTTATCAACGACCCAGTTGGGTACGAAAAAAAGCGACTCAAATAAGTCGCATTATCCCCCATAGTTGCCACAAAGTACAACTTAAACAGTCACAAATTTTCTTTCAAAGTGACTTAGATTGTCACGAATAAAAGTACCCACATGCAACCCAACACCGCAGCCAACAGTCCGTCGCGAAACTCTCTTGTTTTTACGAGCTCCTTTGGCGTTTGCTTGGCGAGCCTACCGACAAAATAAAACATCACGGTTACGAACGGACTGAGTATTGCACTCACAGCCAAAGATAAATGAACCGTCAATGCGAGTAGGCTCAGAACGGCGAAAACCATGCCGGCGTAAAAGCTTAATGTTTGGGTTGCACAAAAATACTTGAATCGTTCAGCCAACGAATTGATTTGGATTTTCATGCAGTTTCTTCCACGCTTTTATTATAAATAGAAAAATTAAGAAAAAAAATTAATTTTCCTTTTTTTCTTTTTCACTCTTAACTCGTTTATAATATTCAAGTTGGGCGTTAAGTTGTGCCAAGTCAGTATCCCCGACTTTTTCGTATTCGCACTTTCCCTTGATAAATTTGTTCAAAGCCTTTCCGTTAGAACCGTCAAGTCCGCCCGCCATGAACATAAGGTAATCGTTCACGTTAACGTTCTTATAGACGTACGTTGCGCCGTTCTTAAAAACAACCCTGAGAACCTTCAGTTCGTCAACCTTGTCCTCACACTCAGAATAAACAACATTTGAGGAATCGTACCAAGCGTGATCAACACGCGCTTCCTCGTCATAGTACCTAAAAATTATCATATCAAAAGTTGATTTACGAATAAATTTTAGTATTTTTATTGAAAAAAGCAACAGTACATGGCAACACAGCCAATTAAAAACACATCCAATTACGAAAAATATTTCTCAAACGAGATAAAGAAACTTCTTAATGAGGTTGTATTAAATGTTGCTCAGGAAACTATTCCCGCAAATTCGATTGCGCCAGAAATATTTTTCATAGCCGCACTCGGCTACCCTGATTGCATGCTATATAAGGCAGTTAACGGATATCTTACGACGTTAAAAATCGACGAGATATACGACAAGCTCGTATTGTATGCACAGGATAAATATGCGCTTGCTTCTGCGCGTCCGAACAGGATAATCGACTATTCACCTGAAATGAGAACGCTGTTCCAAAAGGCTAACGCCGAGCGCTCAGAATTAAACGATAAACTAATCACGTCAGACCATGTTCTGCTCGCGGTTCTAAATGAGAAAACAAAAGCATACGACAAGATTCAAGAATTATTTGAAAGAGAACGTCTGACTTATAATATCGCCAAGGACCTTTCACGGAAGCTACACACCACGACAGATATAATTGCTTCAAACGCAGAGGAAGAAGACGGTGCGGAAGATATTCCAGATGCATTCAAGGCAATGCTTAACAACTACGACAGATATATAAGTGGTGTTGACACCGCAGCCGACGACTCTGGTGGTTTAGACTCGATAACGATTGTCGGAAATCTGCCAAGTGGAGTAGATCCTGAATCCTTCATGGAAGAATTAAAGAACAGCCTCAATGGAGTAATTGCGAACAACGCGAAGAAGGAAACGAAGAAGAATGCAAATGGTTGGACGAAAGCGCCATCATTTTCCAAGAGTCTAAATGAAGCGGCAGACAAGGGACTCATTGATACAATTATCGGGCGGCAGAAGGAAATCGACTTAATGGCGAAGATATTCGGCAGAAGAAAATGTAACAACGTTCTTTTAGTGGGAGAACCTGGCGTCGGCAAGACTGCAATTGTTGAAGGACTTGCGAGACAAATTGTTGACGGCAACTCACCCGCAAGCCTTAAGAACTGCAAGATATTCGAACTCAACTATTCCGATATGATGGCGGGAACGCAATTCAGGGGAGTATTTGAGGACAGACTTTCTTCATTCATAAAGGAAATAAATAAAATTGAGAACGCAATTCTTTTCATAGATAACGTTCACAATATATTTGCAGAAAGGCAAAGAAATGATTATGATTTCTCCGGCATTCTTTCAACACTTCTTTCGGAGGCGAACGTTAAGGTTGTAGCGACGACAACGCCAAAGGGATACCACACAACATTTGAGGGCGACCCTGAGTTAAGACGTAAATTCCAGAAGGTTACTGTTGACGCTCCGTCTATCGACGAGAGCATAGAAATCCTTATGGCTAATAAGGAATATTATGAACAATATCACGGTGTCACATACTCAGACGAGGCTATCAAAGCTTGCGTAACGCTCTCAAGCCGATACATTACCGACAGAAACCTTCCTTCCTCAGCAATGGATATTATGGACGAAGCCGGCTCAAGTAAAAAGAACGGACTTATCGAACCTGAGGGAATCAGGAAGAAACGCAACGCGATTGCTCTGTTCAAACGCGAGAAAGAAAACTTCATTAAGGAAGATAAAATCAAAGAAGCCACAGACGCAAACAACAAGATTGAAGGGCTGAAACTTGAAATAGCGAAGGAAATGGATACGTATTCCAATCCTATGAAGAAAAGGGACGACACTGTTTCCGTTAACGATATCTATAAGGCAATATCAGAGCAAACCAATATTCCCCTTCAAAAGCTTGATGTATCCGAGAAGAAAGCTCTTTCAAATATTGACAAGATATTGAAGAAATCTATTATCGGACAGGACGAAGCGATTGATGTGGTGTCAAGGGCTATCAAGAGAAACAAGGTTGGACTCACGCCCGCAAACCGTCCGATATTCAGTTGTATCTGCATTGGTAGCACAGGAACGGGTAAAACCCTTATGGCAAAGAAACTCGCTCAGGAAATATTCGGCGACGAGAAATACCTTGTTCGTTTTGATATGTCGGAATATTCAGACGAAACTGCCGTGAACAAACTTATCGGTGCTTCAGCAGGATATGTCGGATATCACGAGGGAGGATTGCTCACAGAGGCTATTAAGAATAAGAAGCACGCCGTTCTGCTCATAGACGAAATCGAGAAAGCCAACGAGAAAATTTATAATCTGTTCCTTCAGGTACTCGACGAAGGTTTTCTTACTGACAACACAGGGCAAAAGGTTGATTTCAGAAACACGATTCTGATAATGACTTCGAACATTGGCGCCAAGAGAGCCGCTACGGAAAAGGGTATTGGCTTCGCGGTTGACGATAATGCAAATAAGAAGGATATCATTGAGAAGGAACTCAAGAATAAATTTCCTCCTGAATTTATTAACAGAATTGACGAAATTGCATATTTCAACAACTTGACAGACGATAATCTTAGAGATATTATCAGGCTCGAGCTTAATAAACTCAAGGCAAAGATTGAATCGCTCGGGCACACGTTCGATTATGACGACGGTTCCGTTGAATATGTCTTTGAGAAAATTTCGAAGCAGAAGGAATACGGCGCCCGTCCAATCCTCAGGGCAATACAGTCAGAGTTCGAGAATAAAATAACAGACTTGCTTATCGACAACGAATTCACAAATCACCACTTCAACTCTTTCATTGAATATGAAGAGGGAGGAAACGGAAAACGACTGATTATAAACTAAAAAAAACGCGTCCTTACGGGCGCGTTCTTTTTAATATTCTATGATTACCGACTTATGATCGGAAACATCATAATCGCTTGCAATCTTATAAGAGGAAGGAAGTCCCCAAATGTTGTAAACGATAAAGTGGTCCAGTTCTCCGTGCTGATACTCCTTCGTGTAATTTTGGAAAGTATCTTTCTTTTCAATTCCGAGAGCCTCACGAACGGACGTTCCCACCAACCCATTCCTTCTTGCGTCTTCAAGTTCTGCATTGAAATCTCCACAAAGAATGCATTTGTGGCATTTCATATCCTCAGTCACGCCCGTGAACGTTCTTGCGGCAATATTATCCTCACACCTTGTGTGAATGTTGAATAAGCGAAACTCCGGATATTTCGGAATGGTAATATCTACATATTCGTAGAAAATTTTGAACTTGTGGTTTCTTGTTTTTATGCCATTGTTCTTTTTAATGAAAATTGAGTGATGCGCTGAAATTCCTACACGCTTGTATCCTGACGGAATGTAGCAAGTTGCCGGAAACATCATTTCCTGAAAGCAGATAACATCGGGATTTTCCCTACTGATTAGCTCCTCCATCCGCGCCATTCTCTTCTTCCAAAACGTATTGGCGGATGAATCCGTGTCCCTCGTCCAAATACGAACGTTAAATGTCATTATTTTCATAAGTTATTTTTTGTTAGCAATTTCTCGAAGAATATCCTTTGCGTAATCCTCGTTACGTTTTTCTCGTAAAAATTGTCGGCACAAAGCCTTAAACTGTGCTTCGCTAAGATAAATTTTCCTTCCCGTATTTTTAGCAACCAAGTCCCTTGCCTTAGCTTTAATCTTATCAACAGTTTTGTTATCGCCCATTTCCTTATTAACTTTATATTTGTTTCTTAATGATTGTGAATATCCTGCTCTTTCAGAGGATTGCCATCCGTTATACGGTGCACTTACAGCCTTTTTTTCGTTGCCGTTAAATGCGTCGGGCGTTTTGTTGTGGTCTCCCGTATCTCCTATTCCACTCAAATATCTGGCAATCTTTCTATCGCCAGAATGGCGGTTAAGATTGGAATCCTTGCGAAGCGCAATAGCCATTCCATCATTGAATAGAATAGCATTGTCCGAGTCATTACTGTAAGGAGTGTCCTCAAATGGCTCACCGACAATCATATCGTCCGTAATTTCAGACGGATTTACGCTGTGTCCATATATGAATGCGCAAGGAAACGTCCTAACACCGCCATTGTTTGAAATCTTTATTCCACCGTGTTCTTTCGCTAATTTAGCAAGTATGTTAGATGAAAAATCTTCGTTAATCATATCTTTATTCCAGTTTTCAATATTTGATGGATCCCTTCTTTTCTTCAAATTTTTCAATGCTTTCCCAACATTAAAGCTTTCCCTTACAAACGGTACCGTCCCGTAATATTTTCCGCATTTATCACAGATAAATACAGGTTCTCCATGTATTTGTACGCAAACATTTCCGCCGCATTCGCACTTCTCGGGAATTTCATTTCCCTCATCGTTTTTTCTCCTTTTTGATTCCTGTAATGAGCCACCACCAGTAACTGTGCTGCAACTTTTCGAGCCGCCTTCTATGAAAGCAGAGGCAAGATTACCTCGGCAGTGCCCAACGTCCAACGCCCTGTCTATAAGCATAAGAATATCACCGGGCGACATATTTTCAGAAAACTCCTTTATAATGCTGTAAAGCGGAGTAAGCCCATAGTCACTCCAACCGTCACTTCCGTCAGGAAGCTTAGACCAATCATAAAAGCCCATGCTATCAAGCAGCTTCCATCCGTCCGAGTATCCCTCAACCTCCTTTCCGAGGACATACTCAACGTCTTCAGAAGGAAAATATGAACTGTGCCCCGCAAATTCGGTTATATATGAAATTGAAAGTGTGTTGTGGATTACAATGTCAAACCATGACAAGACGGTATTCAACGGAATTCTTGCCATAGCAGGCTCTTGAAGAAATCTTTCACGGATATTCCTGTACTGCTCGAATGGAATAAGATTCCACCTCTTCTGTGTAATCCCGTTTTCTTTGTCCCTGACAAATTCGCTAAGCAAATCGGCAGGCGAATAATCTTCCATCGCGCTATATAGACGGTCAGAAACCCCCTCATTAAGTCTATGTATTCTTGCAACCTGCCCCTCTTCAACATTTATCCACGCAATATCAGATGTTGGAAGCGTCTCTGAGAAAATTTTCCCTCCGCCTGCGTAATCCTTCGCGCACATTTTTGACGTTGTTATGAAATTTCCGTCAGTAATCGGCTTAGAACTGTAAACGGTTATCCTTCCAGTCTTTAACGCGTCTTCGAGAACGGAGTTGGGAGTATCAGGGTAAGAGGAATATGTTCCGTATTCGTCAAAATCAGCTTTAGCCTCAGCCATTGCTTCCTCAAATGTCTTTATATCGTCAACCTTTCGTATCCCCGTATGATAATCGTCAAGCATTGGATTGGTATCATTAATGATACTAAGCTGCGTTTCCTTGTTCTCCGTGAGGCGGACGTACTTGGCAAATGGTTTTCTTTGGCGATACCCGTCATACAGCCATTTTTTGAATTTATCCAAATTAACTTCCGTTATGTATTTGAATCCTTTCCAATCTTTTTCGTAATTAGAAAGATACGCTGCTTTTGCCTCTTCTGCCGTATTGAATCCGAGCATAACCTTCGTCTCGTCAAATTCATTTCCGTTGAACTGATCAATAGGAAATACCTTTTCAGAGTTAAGGTTCGGTCCAAGGAAAACATCTATCGCGTCGCCATCCTTTCCAACCGTCTTGGTGAAATACCCATAATCGTTGTGCATAAGTGTTTTCCACTCGTGCCCGTTCTTATCTTTTCCGCGACGATAGCTCCCCTTCGGATTCTCAATTGTAATCTCAAATCCGAGAACACGGAAGTGCCCCTTCTTATAATTTCCAGCACGAATTTGTCCGAGTGTTGGATTTGTATCAACACTTCCGCGTGCAAGCTTTATATCATCTGTTATTGTTTCGTTTATTTTTTGCATTTTTATGCCGTCAAATATATTTATAAATAGTGTTTTATACATTAAAAATAGGCTTTTATAATGAAAAAGACAATAACGGAAAGACAGATAAAGGGCGCAATAGAAAATGTAATTCTTGAATATTTTAAGTCACCCCGAAACGCAAAGGCTCCTCAACAGCCGACGGCTCAACAAGCTAATGCGGAAGATGATGACGAAAAATATAATCAAGTCCCAAAGGTTAGAAGTGGAAAGGAATGGCACGAAAAGGGAGGAAATTTCCCAATTGTTAGGGACGGAAAGACCTTTTATGTGTCACGTTCAGTCGCCGTATCATTCTATGCCTTCTGCCAAGACAGGAATGGGGAATGGTGTGTTCTCGCAAATAAGAGAGGACCAGGTGCCCCGAATAACAGGGGCAGGTGGAATGTTATCTGCGGATACCTCGATTATGGCGAGACTGCGGAAGAGGCGGCATTAAGGGAGTGTTGGGAAGAATGCGGACTCAGATTGGACCCATCAGTTGTAAAACAACAGGGTGTCAACTCAAAATCAGAGAACGTAACAATAAGGTTCGCAGCCGTTCTTTCAGGAACAACAGACAACTATCCGCTTTCTATGGATAATTGCGAGCCGGGAGAAGTGACTTCCGTTGCTTGGGTTCCGCTATCAAAAGTGCCAATGCTCGAATGGGCGTTTGGACAGGGACACAAGATTCTTCCTCAGGCTAAGACTTCTATCGGCTATGATGAAAAAACAATGAAATGCAATACCGACTTAACGTATAAGATTAATGCGCTCAAAAGCGAACTGAGGGGAAACAACCCATATGCATTCCAATTGTTCTCGCAAATATTACAGGAGCTTAAAGAATACAGAATGTTATGATAAAAATTTATTTGACAGAAGCTCAGTTAAACAACTATCTTAGAACGCTTTGCGAGGAAGAATATAATATCAAAAAGAAAATCGGCCCATTCGCAACACAAGAAGAAGCAGCCGCAGAACTTCACAGGCTTAGGAAAGAAAACGGATTCTCTGACAATGACAGCTTCATTGAAGGAAATTATATTGTCCTATACATCGAAATGGACAGATTTGACGACGATTACGTTGGAAACCTTTTAACTAATATAGATAAAAAATACGGAAAAGTTGCTGAAAGCCGCGATTAATTCGCGGTTTTTTTGTATGTTTGGTGAAAACATATTGAAGAATGTTAGAACTAAACAGAATTTACAATTGCGATTGCCTTGATGGACTGAAACGGTTAGACGACAATTCAATTGATATGACAGTAACGTCGCCGCCGTATGACAATCTTCGTACCTACAGTGATAAGAATACGGGAGACGAGTGTATTTGGAACTTCGAAGTGTTCAAGCCAATTGCACAGGAATTATACCGCGTAACTCGAAAGGGCGGCGTAGTAGTGTGGGTTGTTGGAGACGCGTGCCTTGATAATGGCGAAACAGGAAGTTCTTTCCGTCAGGCGCTCTATTTCCAAGAGCTTGGATTCAAGATTCACGATACAATGATTTACGAGAAGAACTCGTCGAGTTTTCCCGCAAAACTTACGTCGAAGCGCTATTCCCAAATTTTCGAATATATGTTCGTGTTTTCAAAGGGTAAGATTCGCGGTGACTTGAAACTTATTGCCGACAAACGAAATAAGTGGGCAGGTTGGACAAACTGGGGCGAACATTCTCAGTACGACGCAGACGGCAACCTCATAAAGACACAGAACATTAAACCAATTGCTGAATTCAGCCTCAGGACAAACATTTGGAGATATCCCGTTTCTTTCAACGACAAGACAGGACACCCCGCGGTGTTCCCAGAGAAACTTGCAGAAGATCATATCCTCAGTTGGTCAAATGAGGGTGAAACAGTTCTTGATCCATTTATGGGAAGCGGTACAACTGCTAAAATGGCAATGATGAACCACAGAAACTACATTGGTTTTGAGGTTAATACCGAATATTTCAAGAACTCTCTTCTTCGTGTAGAAAAATATGAAGGAAAATTCAACGATAAAGTGCAATCTGTCGATGTTCAGGAGCTGCAGGATATTGATGAGAAGGAAATTGACACGGATTCGTTACAGCTAAATCCTGTTGACGATAAGGATTTGGAGAAAAAGGCTGAATTATGGAAGGAGCTTACCGCTGAACTAAGCGACTACTTCAACACACAGTCCCTCGGTATTCTTAAAAACCTTAAGGTAAGCCTCACATTCGCTTCCAAGGCGAATGACAAGAGAGTGGAGAAGGTACTTCAGGAACGTGGTGAACAACCCGTTCAACAACAGAAGGAAACATACGTTCCACCAACCGTTACAGTAGCACCAATAGAGACAGAGCCGCCGATTAAAATTCCAGAGTCAGAGGCTGAGGTTATCTTGCCCGAGAAGGTGGTTACAAAATTCCGATTAATCGTTAACGAGGAATTGGATAAAAGGATTAGCGAACTCAGAAAGGAACTTCACAAATCCGAGCCAGTGCAGCTTGAACTGTTTCCGGATTATAAACCCATTACCATAACAGAACAGGATAAGGAAATGCTCCTTTCCGTACCGTCACCAACTCCGCAAAAGAAACGCGGGCGCCCGAAGGGTTCAAAAAATAAGACTAAGACGGTTATCCCGGAGGATAACGTTCCAATCAATCCAGAAGATTAATGAGAAGAGAATCAAATTTTAAGAATGATATTAACATTGGGAAAATAGGAGAACAGGATTTTGAGAAATTCCTTTCATCTTCTTCTAAGTGCGAACATTTTGAGAACGTAACAGAAGACGCTTTCTTTCAATTATTAGATATCGACTACATTCAATTCACAAAACTGAAGGAGGACGGAACTCAGTACACATCTGAGGACGTGAAAGACGCCCTTCTTGGGCACAAGAAAACGACAGAAAGGGACTTCTGCAACCTTTACGAAGTCAAGACGGATACTCGTTCGGAAAAGACGAGAAATGTCGTCTACGAGCTTATTTCGCACGATAAAACGGGGTGCGCAGCAGCAACGAGAGCCGACTATTTCTACTATGTATTCACAGACGAGTACAATTTCGGAGAAATTAAAGAAAGGTGGCTGATTGATATAAAGAAATGGCGCCGCCTTATAAGAGAAAACGCAGAGAAGGGACAGGACGTGCGCTTGCACAATTTCGACAGAACCAAAGACCACGTTCTCAATTTCCTCATCAATATCGAATATATGAAAGAAAACGGCGTAGCAATTAAAATTCAGCCAAGAAGCAATGGGTAACGAGAATTACAGTACGGTAAAACTATTCATACTCAGAACATTCCTATCAATCGTAGGAATGTTTCGTTGTATTAGGTATAAGAAAGGAAAAACCTATTACGGAGGAAGAAACAAGCGCTACGGAGTCTACATGGGAAAGAAAACGTTCTATGAACAGTTCACAGTTGAAGGGCTCGGTTACTGTTACTATGATAATAAACCAATCAAATACAAGAATTGGGAACTTGGAATGTGGAAATGGCTGTAAAATTTGCTTTTCACATTTAAATTTCATATATTTGCCAAAAATTAGCTGAATATGACAATTAACGTTTATGACATTGTTAAGACATTGCTGAAATATGCAATTGCCGGCACTGAGTGGGAAGGACACGTCTACACCGTTGGCGGGTGCGAGCGCGACAGGCTTATGGGTAACGAAATCAAGGATATTGATATCGTTGTCGATTTGCCCAACGGCGGTATCATGTTCGCGAAGTGGCTTGAAGAGAAGAAACTCACGAAGGGTTCCGTCGTGGTTTATGAGAACTATGGTACGGCAATGTTTAAGCTCAACGCAATGCCCGATATCGAAATCGAGGCGGTTCAGACGAGAAAAGAGTGCTATCGTGACATTTCCACGAGAAACCCAGAGACGGCGTTCGGAACAATTAAAGACGACTGCACGCGCCGCGATTTCACATACAACGCGATTTATTTCGACATTACAAATGGTGTAACGAGAGACTTTTCAGGTAACGGAATCAAGGATTTGGAAAATAACATTCTTAGAACTTGCGGAGAACCTGAGATTATCTTTAACGAGGATCCTTTGAGAATCCTTCGTGCCGTAAGATTCGCAACGAGATTTGGCTCAGAAATTGACAACAGCGTAATAGATGGGATGAAAAAATTCTCCAATAGGCTCGAAATTATTAGCTTAGAGCGCATTCAGGACGAATTTTTCAAGATTCTAAGGTCAAAAGGCGCCAAGGAAGGACTTGAGTTAATCAACAGCATTGGGGCGAGAAAATACGTCTTGCCATTTGTTGACGACGCCAAAATGGAGAATATTATTTCCGTTGCAGACAGATTCGACAAATATGCATTATTGGAAATGCGCCTTGCAGCTATCCTATGGGATGAAGAACTTGCGAAGAAATCGCTTCTTTACTTGAAATGTTCTAATGAGCTTATCAAGAAAGTTTGCAATATTATTTACATTTCGAAGAAGATAGCCGAACTTAAGGATATGAATATCTACTCAACGGGTGAGGCTTACGACTACAGGAAGATTCAATGCAAACATGACGAGATTACTGTTTGCCAGAGTGCTACTATACTAACATACGTCAAGGGAACTCATGAATACTGTTCTCACTTTTACAACATTGCATGTGAAATGAAGAGGAACGGTACCGAAACATACGGATACAAACTTCCTATTGACGGAGAGGACGTAATGAGGGAAAGGAATATTCCCGCAGGTCCGGATGTTAAGTATTGGCTTGGAGAAGCAATGAAATATGCTTATATGAATCCTAAGATTACAAGGGACGAACTTCTTAGGATCGTTAGGGAAGGTTTAGTGTCTAGCATTAAAGGATAAACGAGGTACATATTTTTATGGATTTAATGGAGTTTTTGCTATCATAAAAGTATTTATGAATAAAAAAAATGCAAACATGGAAAGCAAAAGACGTTATAGAAAATGGACAAAAGAACTAATAATAGAAGAGGCGAAGAAATACGAGTATAGAAGCGACTTTAAAAAGTCAGAGCCTAATCTTTACAAGAAAATAATAAAAGAGGGGTGGACGAGCGATGCCTTCTCGCATATGGTTCACAAGCCAAGTATGTGGACAAGAGAAGCCTGTTATAACTCAGCCTCAAAATGTAAAACAAAAAGCGAATTTGCCAAAAAGTTTAACGGCGCGTATTCTTCCGCAAAAAAGCGCGGATGGCTTAACGATATTTCAAAAAAATATTTTACAAAAGTAGGGAGTAGAGGATTTAGGTGTATATACGCATATGAATTTCCTGATAATTGCGTGTATGTTGGTTTAACTTTTGACATACAAAAAAGGAATCAATCACACATGCATTCAGACACGAGCGCTGTTTTTAAACATATGAAAAAAACCGGGTTAACGCCAAAACTTATAATTCTAACAGACTATGTTGATATAAATGAAGCATCAGAATTGGAAGGGGAAAAACTAGAAGAATACGTAAAAAATAATTGGATTCCGCTTAATCGTGCAAAAACAGGAGGAACTGGCAGTGTAATAACACCAAAGAAAAAACACGAAAAAGCAAAGAAATTCATATGGACAAACGAACTAATTGCTGAAGAAGCTAAAAAATATAATACGCGTAAAGAATTTTCGAAAAACTCCCCATCGGCATATTCGTGCGCAAGCAAAAAACGAATTCTAGATACCGTGTGCTCCCACATGTTGTTACTACAAAGAAGAAAATGGACTAAAAGTGAAGCACAAAAAGAAGCATTAAGATACGAGACAAGGGGAGATTTTGGTAAATATTCAAATGCTTGTTATATTGTTTCTGCAAGGAATGGATGGCTTGATGATATTTGTAACCACATGAAAGATGGGCATCACATAATATACACCACAGAAATTGTAAAAGATACGGTATCAAAGTACGAAAAAATGCAGCATTTAAGAGATTCAGACGACAAATTTGTAAGGGGCTGTTATTGGTGGCTGAAAAAGAAGAAATTAATATATGAATATAAAAAATTTTTAAGAAATGGAAAAGTGGACAATTGATTTTTTAAGAAAGAATAGCCTTATCGTTTATGAATATATGCGCGGAAGCCATAGCTACCATTTGAATGTTGATACCAGCGATATCGATGTAGGTGGCGTCTTCATTTGCCCTGGTTCATTTTTACTCGGAATGAGGGAATTTTACCCAGAACAAGTTGCAGACGAGAAGAATGACACCGTTTTCTATGAGTTCGGCAGGTGGGTTGAATTACTTATCAAGTCTAACCCTTCTGCTCTTGAAAGCCTGTTCGCTCCTGACGATTGTGTGATTGGCGAGGTTCACCCTATCATTCAGAAGTTCAGGGAGCATAGGGATTTGTTCTTGACAAAGGAATGCTTCAAGCCGTTCTACTCCTACGCCGCAACGCAGATTCAGAAGTGCAGGGGCTATAACAAGAAGTGCAATATCCCTGAGGATTTCCAAAGGAAAGACATTCTTGACTTCTGCTACACGTTCAAGAATCAAGGCTCACAACCAATCAAAGACTTCCTTGCTGAGCATTTTCTTGATCAAAAATATTGCGGACTTGTTAACATTCCCAACATGAAGGACGTTTACGGAGTTTACTATGACTTCGCCGCATATTGGAAATTTGAGAATATTTCCCCGCTTGATAGATACAAATCAGTCAAGTGGTTCGACGACGGCGTAGCAAACATGGACGCGTACGTTAGGCGAATGAATAATAAAGAATTCTTCCACTATAACGGAATCGTTCACCCAGACGAGATTACGAAGTCGAACACCGTTCGCCTCTGTTCGATTCCAAAGGGAGAGAAGCCAATCTGCTTCATGACGTACAACAAGGATGGATATATGTCACACTGCCGCGACTATAAGGAGTGGGCAGAGTGGAAGGAGAAGCGCAACCCCGTCCGTTACGAGTCGAACCTCGGGCACAACTACGATTCGAAGAACGTAATGCACTGCATGAGACTTGTCCGTATGGCGAAGGAAATCGCTCAGGGCAAGGGCTTCAACGTCGTTCGTGACGAGGACAGAGAGTACCTCCTTGATATTCGTAACCATAAATTCGAGTATGAGGAAGTTATTTCACAACTCGAGAAGGAGAAGGCTGAGTTCGAGAAAGCCTTTGAGACTTGCACGCTACCTGATAAGGTTGACGTCAACGCAGTTAATGAGGTTCTCAAAGAGTGCCGTTCCGAATATTACGGATGGAAATACTAATCTTGACAATAGCCAATAAAACGTTATTTTTAAGACAGTATGTTTCAGACAAATTACGGAAGTCCAAATATAGGTAAGGGGTGCAGCTTCGTAGGAACACCGAATTTCGGCTCGGAGCCGTACCTCATTACTATTGGTGATAAGACAACCGTTTCGTTCGATGTGGCGTTCGTTACGCACGACGCTGCGACCAGGGTACTCAGAAATCTTCCCGGGCACAACCCTGAGACAGTTATATATGGTACAATCAACGTAGGTAAAAACTGCTTTATAGGCTGCAGAAGTGTTATCCTACCAGGCGTAACAATCGGGGATAACACCATTGTCGGCGCAGGAAGTATAGTAAATAGGGATCTTCCGGCAAACAGTGTTTGCGCGGGGGCTCCATGTAAAGTCATCTGCTCATTGGAAGAGTACGAAAAAAAACACAAAGATGACTTCCTATATATGGTTAGTCTGCCACCTGCGGAAAAGAAGAAATACCTACTAAACCATTTTAATAGAAAATAATTTTTATAGAAAGAATTTTATATTATGAAAGGAAAAGTTATTGACAAATCATTGGAAAATTATGGACAAGTCATTGATGTTGTTCTAAACAAGTACATGGGAAAATATACCGACGGAGTAAAGACGTACCCGAAGGATTCTATCTCATTCGACAATGTGGACGAGGTTGATAGCAACAAACCTGTCAATAAGGAACTCAATGAGCTTGCTTTCCGAGTGCTTCTAGCAAAGGAATCTGCAACAACAGAGAAGAGCACGGGCGAGCAAATTACACAAGACATTGATTACGCTTTCGGCGTTGCAAAAATGTTCCAAATTCACGCTGGATGGGTTCAGGAAAACGAGAGACGTGAGAGGGAACTGAAAGCAAATCCTTGTGAGGACGAGTGCTGCTGCAAGCCACTTAATGTAGAAGAAGTGCCAACAGAGGAAGTGGCGAAGAAGAAAGAGGAAGCCACCAACAAGCGCGGTAAGAAACCCGCCCCCGCCGAGCAAAAACCCGCAGAGGAAGAGGAGAAGGGACTTAACGATTATCTCGCTGAATTGGGCGAATAATGCTTGAAGGACACGGTTATCTATTCGGGCAGAGCCTTAGGGCTCAGCCATACAGACTAAGGGAATTACTTGACGCAGGGCTTAGAGTCCTGTGTTTTCCTTGGTATGAAGAGGGCGGAACCGAGGAAGATAGGGAAAAGAGTGGCGATATTGCCGTCGCTGAAAAAACGGATAAAAAATACGTTATCAAAATTCGAGGACGGGAAGAAGAACCGCTTGTTTGTCTTTCAAAGCATTGTTCCGAAAAGGAATTTCACGAGGCGGTTATCAAACACCATATTTTGTTTATTGATATCTACGAACATATAAACCACAAGGATATTTTCGATAAAAACGGAAATTTTGACAAGTCTAAGAAAGGTGAAATCCTTGACTATCTTGCACAGTCTGGATTCCTTCGCTCTTATGGCAAGGAGGAAGAAGATTGCCAAATGAGCCCGTTCCAAGTATTCGTTCGCGATTATCCGACATTCGGGCAAGACGGTCGTCCGATTATTGGACAATATCTATATAAGAAAGGAGACGTTAATTTTGGCGTACAATTCTCGTCAATTATTGACCCATTCTCTTATAGGCAAATGAGTTGGAGAGAATTCTTCTTGTGGCTTTACGCGTAGGATTGGACAAAATCGGACAAAAAAACCCGCCTTTCGAGGCGGGTTCTTTGTTTATTTTCCGATACCGAAATATTTCATTCCTGCGTCTTCAATTTCCTGTTTCTTGAAGATATTTCTTCCGTCAACAACTACACTGCAGGACGGAAAGCGTAGTTTGAATGTTTGCCAATCAATGTTCCTGAACTCATTCCATTCAGTAAGGAGAATTAGCGCGTCAAAATCCTCAACGTCAAATTTCTTATTAATCAAATTGAAGTGCTCTCTTGCGCTTGGGTACGTTACTTCCGTATTAATAAACTTGCTGAAATTATCACCGGCAACAGGATCATATCCGTAAACCGTAGCCTGCTCATAGAGAAGACTTGACACCACAACCTGAGATGGGGCTTCCCTGATATCGTCAGTCTCGGGTTTGAAAGCAAGTCCCCATACGAGAACCTTCTTACCCGCAAGGGCACCAATATAATTACGGAGCTTAACGAGCGGAATAGACTTCTGATATTGATTAGCCTCTTCAACGGCAATAAGCACGCGTAGGTCAATGTCATTCTCCTTTCCCGTATTAATGAGAGCCTTAACATCCTTAGGGAAGCAACTACCGCCGTATCCGCAGCCCGCATAAAGGAACTTGGAGCCAATTCTTGTATCAGTTCCTATGCCCTTCCTTACTGAATCTACGTCTGCGCCAACCTTTTCACAGAGGTTTGCAATCTCATTCATAAAGCTGATTCTCGTGGCAAGCATTGAATTACTTGCATACTTCGTCATTTCAGCACTCGGAATTGACATTGATAGAATCTTTGAAGGATTGTTGATTGCAAACGGTGCATAGATATCTTCAAGAATTACCCTTGCACGTTCTGTCTTTGTTCCAATGACAATTCTGTCAGGATTCATAAAGTCCGAAACAGCCTTTCCTTCCTTAAGAAATTCAGGATTGGAGGCTACGTCGAACTGAACGTCAACATTTCTTTCAGCAAGTTCTTTGCAAATTGCGTCATGAACCTTTTCAGCCGTCCCTACCGGAACGGTGCTCTTGGTAATGAAGACAGTATATTTGTCGATAAGTTTTCCAAATTCGGAAGCTGCCTGAAGAATATACGTCAAATCGGCGCCACCATCGCCCCTCGGTGGAGTACCTACCGCGCAGAACACAACGTCGCAGTATTTGATAACCTCAGAGAGACTTGTGTGGAAAGTGAGGCTTCCATTCGCAGTGTTCTTCTTAACGAGTTCCTCAAGACCCGGCTCATAAATCGGAATTCCGCCGTTCTTCAATATCTTTATCTTTTCTTCATTAACATCTACGCAGTGTACGCGGTGCCCCATTTCAGCAAGGCATGTTCCCGTTACAAGTCCTACGTATCCAGTACCGATAATTGCTATCTTCATATTCTTTTTTATTTAAAAAATATGCTTACACGTGGATTAATCAATATTTTGTTTGTATATTTGGATTGTATTATGGAGAAAAATAAAGAGAAAAAATTAGGGCAGATTAATACCCCAGACAGAATCGTATCTAAAATGTTGGATTTTGGTGCATACAACAAGCCTATCAACATATTAGAAAAGCACATCATGGACAATAGCTGCGGGAATGGGCAATTTCTGTCGGAAATAGTTCGCAGGTATATAAAGACTGCACTCGAATACGGGAAAACGGAAAACGATATCACAGGTGAGCTTTCCAAATATATACACGGAATAGAAATAGATGAGCCAACTTGTAATGAATGCAAGGAGCGGCTTTCTTCTATTGCCGAGCAATTTGGAATAGTTGGTGTAAATTGGGATATTATTTGTGCAAACACCCTGCTTGTTCATGAGTATGACGGGAAAATGGATTACGTATTCGGAAACCCGCCATACGTTCGCGTGCATAACGTTAAGGGCAGTGACAACTATGATATTTTAAAAGGATACACCTTCGCAGAAAAAGGCTCATCTGATTTATATCTGGCATTTTATGAATGTGGGCTGAAATCGCTTAACGAAAACGGAACCCTGTGCTATATAACGCCGAGTTCTTGGCTATCTTCCGCATCAGGAAAGAAAATGAGGGACTACATACTTGAAAATAGAAACCTTTACGCGGTAGTTGATTTTGAGCATACACAAGTGTTTGATAATGCGCAAACATATTCGATCATAACATTGTTCTATAATGGAAAGAAAGAGGACGAGGTTGCGTACAATCTATACGAAAATCATGACTTCAATACCGTATCGTCTGTAACATATGACGAAATCATACATGACGGGGCTTTCAGATTTGTCCCGAAGGAATATTCCAAAACCTTCAATAACATTGATAGCTGCAAGATACGAAAAATTCGTGTTAAAAACGGGCTCGCTACACTTAATGACAAGGTATTCATCGATGAGATTCCGAAAGATTTTCCGGCAATTTATTATATACCCGTCATTAAGGCTTCCACAGGAAAGTGGGGTAAGTGCCTTTTTCCTTATGAAATCTGTTATGATAGGAATATTGAATCAATACCGCTTGAAGATATTGAAAGTCGCTACCCTTACTTATACAAGTATATAATGCTTCATGAAGAAGAACTCAAGGCGAGAACCTACGATAAGGGAAGCAATTGGTGGGAAATAGGACGCAGACAAGGGCTATCCGACACATTCAAGGATAAGATTGCGATAAATAATTTAACCAAGGGCCCGGGCGATATTAAAATTACTGCAGTTCCCGCAGGCTCGCACGTTTACAGCGGATTCTATATTCTCACTGACACGCCATTCAATGACATTAAGGAAGCCCTCCACTCGAAGCAATTCTTCAATTATGTTAAGGCGCTTAAAAAATATAAGAGTGGAGAATATTACACATTCTCTTCTAAGGACGTTGAAAAATTTTTAAATTATTGGATATATGGCAACAAGCAAAATTTATAAGCTATTTAAAGAAGTCAAAGACTGCGAAGGCAAAATTGCCGCGTTAATGAACAAGAAAACAGACGCAAAGAAAGAACTCGAGGAACTCCTCAAGAAAAACTTCTACAGACTCCGCGACTTTATAGCAAAGGCTCTCTACGAAGAGCTTGGGGACGAGCAGAAGCGAAAAATCGACTTGAAAAAACTCGAAGCTCAGAAGAAAGAAGAACAAAGAAAATTATTGAAAGAGCTTGGCGTAAAAGATAATGAAGATTGGCTAAGCGATTCAACGGTATATTCATGGAATTCATTGAATTCAGATTTTGATCCATTCGTTGACCAATTTGAAATTTATGATTGCAAACTTTCAGAAGATAAGAAAAGTATGAAGATACGTGTCGAGTGTTTAAAGAATCGACAATACCTAGGTATTTCAGGCTGCTGGATTCCGTCAACGTATGAAACAGGGTGGATTTCGATAAAAGAAATTGCAGAATACGAAAAATAAAAAAAGAGCGAATCTGCACGATTCGCCCATATGTTCCGTAAGTCTATCGGCAATGTGACTATAAAGCCGTTAAGATGGTGGTTTAGACAGAGCCAATAAGTCTGTTGGTGTCTGCATTATATTTAACATGAAAGTCGTTCAATCTTCCAACGGCTTTATCGTACCTATCAAACAATGTGGCTGTAAGTATTTCACTCCGTTCGTCATCCGATAAACCGAATGATGAACCTGCGAATAAATCAAAACACATAATATTCTCTTGCTCATTATTCCAGTTTTCATCGTTATATTCAGATTCCCCATCGGGAACAAACCGCTCTTTCAACACTTTCTTTACGCTCTCAGCAACCATCTTCCTGAGGGTGTTTTCGTTTATTTTTACAACATTCTTTTTCATATTTTCTTTTAGCTCTTTATTTAATAAATACTTAACAGTTTCGAAAACCCGCTTTTTATTGTTAAAATACGATATTATATCATTCATAACCCTTTCAGGGTTGCAACTTTGGTATTGCTGAGAAAAATTCCCAATATTCTTGTTGAATAAATCCAGATAGAGAACATCCCCATAATAAGAATCAAGCACCTCCCAAAGTACCTTAGTTTGCTGCGGAGTCGGCTTCTTGCAAATATCAATACTATGATCAAGAACCCTGATATTTCCAAGTTCAATAAAGTGCGACGTACCCTTTACGCCTGAAATTCTCGTGCAATTGTTATGCTCTGATTCCGTATAGACGACAACACCGTTTGTGAGAATAAATCCACGGCAGCCCTTGAAATAATCTCCGTGACGAAGAACCTTTACAGCCATTGCATTAACCTCGTCAGGGTTGTTCACGTTTATCACGTCATTCTGATACGCAAGAGGCTCAAACGCATGCTCGCGTCCGTCCATACACTCCCTGAATACATCTGCAGCTACAGCCTCGCCGAAATTCTCTTCAATCTCCTCGAGCGTCATTGTATCGTATTCACCCATTGAATGATACGTATCAGAGTCGAAATACTCGATTTCATAATCGCAGTTTTCCTTAATGTAATTTGCCCTTACATCGGGAGAATCCTGAAGTCCGTTATCGGATAGATATTCCTCATACCAATCTTCATCGAAATTCAACGTACAACGAATTTCTCCTATTTCACTTGGTTCAAATTTCATTGCTGTACCCCTCTTCTATAATAACTATCGAAAACTTCATCTGTAAGTCCGAAATCTATGATAACAAGGTTTTCCTGCCCATTCTCAGATACTACACCCCAAGAAGACAGTCTTGTCAAGTCCCCGTATGCGCCCGTGCATGTATCGCACAGGTATCCGTGAATAGCTTGGAAGATATTGTAATCGTTAAGAAGTTCTGCCCATTCATTCGAATCAAAGAGAGCGTCATATGTGTGGTCTCTATATGGCATTTTGGAAGGTGGAGTATAAAGGCTTGCCGTATATTGTATCCAAGCACACATTACTTCCCAATCATATCCGGTAATACGCTTGAAATCGCTTGCCTTTGCCCTTCTTGCCGCCTGCATTTCAAGGAATGTCCCGTCCTCAGTAGCGTCATACACTTTTGCAAAGCAATCGTAATATTCTTGCCTCCAATCTTGCATTCCCTCCTGATTCTGCGCAACGCCCTTCTCATTCTTAGCAACTTTCAGAACCTTCTCACCATCAACGGCGAATACAACGCGAGAAGAGCCTGCGCCAATCTTCTTAAGGTGCTGCTGGCAATACTTAACGCGCTTGGCATATGAGCCGAGGCTCTTAAGCGTATCAAGGCTGAAACCGGCAGGGTATGCCATTTCATCCATCACCGATTCGGTAATGATTCTGCAAAGCTCAGAAAGTGTTATATTGTTAGCCATTGTTTTAATAAATACATGAAAAAGTTTGTAAATACCGATTATAATCAGTATATTTACAATATGAGAGAAGATATAATGAATAGAAAAATCGGTCCAAGGGACTTAATGATAGGTGATTACTTCATGCTAAAGAGCCTTGACGGTAAGGGGACGGAGGTTATCCAAATCAACGGTATAACGAAGCGCAAGTTCGGATATGTTGCAAAGAACGGGCAGGAAAGGTATGTTCGTTTCTGCGAAAATCGCCTTATTCCGATTGAGTACTCTGACGTTATGTGGAAATACTTTGAAACTACGGACTTTGAAGTCCATGGTTGGAAAGGAGACTTCAAGAGAATGAAGAAAGAGCTTTCACATAGAATGGCGGATATAAAAACGCTTCACGAACTACAACATATTATTAATTTAAAAGACCCGAAAGCGTGGGTTATTTTTAACGAGCATGGATTCGGACATTAAATTTGAATACAATCCCCCGCTATGGGATGCTTTAAACTTTCAGCCACTCACATTGGCGGAACTCGAAGCCGCCATGTGGAAAATACAGTACAATGATAAAATTAATTCGTTTGTTCTTGGCTTTACAATAGCAAACGATAACGAGGCATGGGTTGTTGATAGGAATTACCGCACGCAGAACGATAAGAGCATTGTTCTCATTAAGGCAAAGGGAACCCTTCACAAGAAACTCGTTGAACTTGAGGAGAAATATGATTTCAAATTTGACAGGATTAACGAGAAAACAATTGAAGCATTGAGCGGATTCGGACTTACAGACGAAAACGGATATCCGTATCTTCCGAAATTCCTTAAAGAATTTGATCCTTCAAATCTGTTCGTTACAGACAAGCAGTTTAACGATTATAAATGTTATGTTAATGACTACCTATGGAAATGGAAAAAGTAACTGAGAAATGGTTCAAGGAACACGGCTGGGAAAAAACCGATACGGGAAATTACGTAGAGGAACCGGGTGTTCAACGCAACGGTACTATATACTGTTTATATGGCAAGAAAGGGCTCATTGCAAGATGGGATAGAATTGTCTACACTTATACACACCCAGTGGTCGAAAGGGGTAAGAAAAGTATTTCAAGAACATATATGTTCTACGCACGCGGAGAGAACGGATTCCAAGTCGAAAACAGACTCAGCCACTTCAATTTTCCCATTGAAACAATTGTTGCCGCATTGAAAGTGGTGGGATATGATGAATTTGGGAAGAAGAAATTATGAACAAAGCAATAGAAAACATTAAAACTCGGTAGAAATACCGAGTTTTTCTTTTAGAATCCGCCGCTTGAATATCCATTAACGAGACAGGTAATGTTGCTTTCGGGTATTCCGTAATCCCCAAGTGCATCGCCAAGCATTGCGAGCGTCGCGCCGGAGTTCATATCCTCATCGAAGATAATGTACTTCTTTCCGGCATACCTCGTGAATAGGCTCTTATCCTTGTTAAGCTGCTCGTCGGCAATAACAAACGCACCCTTCAGATACTTTCTTACGTTCTTCGGGAACTTAGTCACCTTAAAGCTAGTTCCATCAAAATTAGGCGTAAATCCCGTAACTAATGCCTCATGACATGATGCTATAAGCCAAGCCGTTTTTCTTATTGCTGCCGTGAAATCTTGCAGACAATTCCTGTAAATAATTGTACCTATCTTCTTTGACAGCTTTTCCGTATCGAAGGTGGAGGATTTTGAGTTTATAGTCAATCCGCTAAGGATCACCTTCGTCGCGTTATCGTCAAGCATCTGCCCGGGAGTGAATATTATTCTCTTTATTTGTTCAAACGCACTATCGGCAATAACCTGATATACCTGCCCCTTCTGCGCAACGGAGCCATTGAATTGATTGTATTTAACCTCCTCGGGACGCGGAACAGCGGGCTTTCTTCCCCTGAATGACGGGCGATTGATATCGAACTCGATATTGCCAAGTATATCCCAATGCCTATTGACAAAATCCTTAAGCGGTGCTGAAATCTTCCATGAAATTTCTTTCATTGCAGCCTGCTTGACATTGTGTTCGAAGCTGTTTATGCTTTCCTCGGAAATTCCTTCTTTTTCCATTCCTTCCCTGTCGAAATGGACGTTGATAAGTTTCTTTGAGAAGAATCCATCTATGAACGGAATGCCGGTTTTGTCCTGCAGCCTCTTCGAGTAGTATACATTGAATTTTGAAGAAGATGGGGCGCATACGATATAATCGGCTTGTACACCCTCTTTTTTCAATGCATATTGTGCATAATTTATGCTCTTATCAATAAATCTTGCTATTGAATGGTATGCATTGTCAGAAAATCCGTACGATACTCTATTGAAGTGATCGGAATCCCCTTCGGTTCCATTCAATGAGAAATTCTTTTCTATATCAGGAGTCTGCCCGTTGTAGGTAATCGGTACGTTTCTGAATGTCGCCTGCCCTTTTCCTATGTTCGGATTCAATGGCCTTGCGTCTTTGTTTATCCCAAGAACCTTATCAGTAATTTTACCCTGCCTCATATATCCGTTCTTAAGAACGTCTGAAATATTGAAATCGTCAAAATCAAACAACGAAATTACTTTTATTGTCGTGCCGGGAACAGTTCCGACATTATATCTCGCTATCTTATCCTCCCCATTCGCAGAAGATGCCCTATTATATTTGTTTTGCTGAATCTGTTGAAGGGTTTGAATTCTTTCTATTGTACTATCTATCCATTGGAATGCGTCTTCGTCGCTCGATGAAATTGCGTTCAATAACGCGTTTTTTGCCTTACCCTTGAATGAAGATATATCAGGGGCATTACCCTTCCTACCACCTTCTATCCAAGTACGCAGCTCTTCCAACTTAGCAATAATGGAATTTCTATATCCCTGTTTATCAGAAAACGAAGTATAATGCCCATTCAAAGTATTATCACCGTTCAGGATGCTGTTTGCTGTTCCGAAAAGCCTCGTATCAAAGTTCTTATTATCAACATCACGCTGGTTTGAATCTATGTTGACATCAACGCCGAAATTACCCGACTTGGCATAGTTAATACCCTCGGTTAACATATCGAACTGTCTCTTTGTGATAATAATATTCTTCATTCCTTAATAAATATCAAATTTATTTGGAATTGTGAATATTATTTCCTATATTTGCAGTACTATGATTAAGATAGACAAAAATTTTTACACACTTATGATTGCGGGAGCAATCGAAGATGAAAAACTCCCCGGCATTAAAGACGAAGAAGCGGTTAAGCTGATCGGAGAATCAATCGACGAAACTGTAAAATTCTACGAAGATACCTTCGGCGAGATTGAAGATTGGGAGGTTTTTGAAGACGACTTACTTGCGGACGCCAAGAAAAAACTCGGCGTGCAATGATTTGATCAAAAAAAAAAAGTTTAAGAAAATTTTTGTAAATCGAATTAAACTCTGTATATTTGCATTGGATAAACACAATAAACCATTTTAATTTAACAATATGTTTGAAAACATTCAGAATTCCTTTAACGGAATGTTCGGTAAGGTTGCTCCCGGTATGTGCCGGCTTACCATGAACGGCAATGTCGCCGTCAAATGCAGCAATGGTTACAAGACGTATAACGTCAAGAAGGGTACGCTGACTAATGTCACTAACTTCTGCTTCAACATCGGTGATGAGATGTTCTTCATCATCCCTACCAACAAGGTTGCTGTTGGCGATATCATTCTCGTCGGCGGTAAGCCCAAGTGCGTTACGGCTGTTGACAAGAAGTCCATCACCGTAATCGACTACGAGAACAGCGAGGAGCGCAAGGTTATCCCTGAGCGTCACGTGTTCATGGGTAGTACCTATTTCTACGGCAAGATTGTCTCCATGTTCGGCAACGCCTTCAAGGGTGGCAAGGGCCTCGGAAACGCTGTCAAGATGATGGTTTTCTCCCAGATGCTTGGCGGTAGTAAGGATTCCAACAGCAACGGAAACGGCAATGGTGCCAACGGCTTCGGCGCGATGCTTCCTATGATGATGTTCATGGGCGGCGGCAGCAACCCGTTCGAGGGCATGTTCGAAGGACTCGACTTCGACTTGAATCTCACCGCAGACGCCGACGATGACGAAACAACTAACGAGGAGGAGTAGTCATGGGCGTAGTTAACAACACGGACTTCAAGTCCTACGGAAAGTCTCTCGAGGAACTCGCAGAGCAGGAAGAGGAAACCGCAAAAACTGAAGAGTAATGGGTTCTGGTTCTTTTTCACTTAAAAGTTACGCTGATTACAGTACGTCCCGTGGAAAGTTATTTAACGTCACCACGAGCCGTATTGACAGCGGACAGGTGTTCGAGTCAAAGAGACTCGACGAATCTCTCAATCCGAAGAGGTTCACTGTCAGGGAGTGCGCCAACAGCGATGAACACCCGAACACAATTCCGGTGATTCTCGCCCTTGACGTCACTGGTTCTATGGGCGACGCCTGCACCGAGACTGCTTCCGCACTCGGCGTCATTATCACCAACCTCTACAAGGAGTTCAAGGATATTGAGTTCTGCGTAATGGGTATCGGCGACTTGGCATACGACGAAGCCCCCGTTCAGATGAGTCAGTTTGAGTCCGACGTTCGTATCGCCGAGGCTCTTGACAAAATCTACATGGAGCACGGTGGCGGTGGAAACCGCTTTGAAAGCTACACCGCAGCTTGGTACATGGGACTCAAGCGCACGAAGCTCGACAGCTTCGATAAGCAGGGAAGAAAGGGTATCATTATCACAATGGGTGACGAGCCCCTCAACCCTTACCTTCCCGTGAGCCAACTCAACGGAAGCACCAATTCCAAGGAGCAGGCGGACGTTGACACCAATGATCTCTATAAGCTTGCAACAGAGAAGTTCGACATCTATCACATTGCCGTTGACAGCCCGCACGATTCCTATCGGTACTACGCCGACGATATCAAGGAGTCTTTTGGCAAGCTGCTGGGTGACAACTTCAAGGTATCCACAATCAACAACCTTTCCAACACCATTGAAGAGTGCATTAAGAACTCTCTTAATGACGCGCCAGTCGCTGCCACAGAGGAGCCTTCCAAGACGCTCATCAATGAGAACGGAGAAATCGAATGGTAAAAGATGAAAGCGAGAATAGTAATCGGAGCTAATTACGGCGACGAGGGCAAGGGAACAGTAGTAGCAAACTACACAAAGCTTGCAAATGGCAAGGTTCTTAACGTCCTCACAAACGGCGGAGCTCAGCGCGGGCATTCAATCCTGACGAAAGACGGAAGTATTACATTCCAGCACTTCGGCTCAGGAACCTATCACGGCGCAGATAATTACTATTCTCGCTACTTCATTCTCAACCCGATGCAGTTCGTTAAGGAGTATGAAACGCTCCTTGTGAAGCCGACTATCTATCGCAGCCAATGGTGCCGTTGGTCCACTCCATACGATTCAATGGCAAACTTAATTCTCGAGCAGCAATTGGGGCGCCACGCTTCCTGCTGTATGGGCATTTGGAATACAGTAAGGCGTTACCGCGAGCTCGGTGCAAATGGTACCATGGGTTTTGACGATTTCGTGAAGGACGAGGCGAAAGCTATTATGCACCTTGCGGACGTCAAGCACTACTATGAGAAACTGATTTTCGTGCCTCAGGAGTGGAAATCAATTTGGGACAACCCGAACATTATGACACACTTCCTTAACGATTGCCGCTTCATGTCCGAACATACGATTGTCTGCGACAACCTGTATCAACTTGATTATGACGAACTTATTTTCGAGAATGGGCAAGGACTGCTGTTGTGCGACAGGGGGTTAGACGAATCGGACAGGACGCCAAGTCAGACAGGCATTCAGTATGCGCGTGATATGGCGGCTGGAATTATTTTCGACGATATTACAGTCCATTATGTGACCAGGCCTTATCTTACCCGTCACGGCGACGGAAACCTCTCAGGGGAGTCGAGTAGGAAATTCATTTCTTCAACCGTTCATGAAGATAGGACGAACCACTACAACGAAGGACAGGGTGAGTTCCGATTCGGTAATCTCGATATTGACTCGCTTAAGGAAAGAGTCGAGGGAGACGCAGGAAAATTCAAATACGAAATTGAACTCACACACTGCGACGAAATGGATAGAGTTGCGGAATTCAAGAAGAAATTCGGGGTTGTGAACACATACGACACTCCGCTTGTCTAAAAAGAAAACTCGGCAGAAATGCCGAGTTTTTTATATAGAAAGTAGAACTTTTTTGATTGACTCCGATACGATTACCCTGAGAGTATCCTCATTAATGGTAACTGTCTCATTTTCAATTCCCTTATTATAGACATCGGGCCAATGATACCTATCGCTAGCAAGTTTTCCGTTAACCTTAACGCCATTAATGGATTCTACGTAATCCGCGCCATCGCCGTCAATATAGAATACCTTCTTACCGATACACATCTCGTAACTATGCCCCCCGTTTCCGTGCGCACCCATTGTAACCAAGAGCGCAAATACCGCCCTTGCGTTTTTCGTATCGAACGTTGCCTCAAACGCCCTATCATCATCAACTTTTTTAAGTTCCAAGTGGCTTATCTTAATGGATGGGAAGAAGAAATCTTCCTCATCAAGCCCATATTCACTTTTCTTGTTGTAATCAATCCTCACAACGATATCCTTCTCAGTAAGTCCGTTGAGGTGCTCCAATACGGCATATACCCCGTCCTCGGGAGAGCCGTCTTTCTTTGTGTAACTTCTAAATCTGACTGTCATAACATTGATAAATACCTTTTTATTCGCGAATAATTAAAATTTTGGAGTATATTTGTCATATGACAATAGAAGAAATCAGACTACAAGTAGCAATCTCCTGCATTCAGGGAGTATTGGAAGCCAAGCACGGCGTTATCGGTGAAGTTGTTCCCGCATTGGCGGTTGAGGAATCGCTCAGAATTGCCGATGAGTTCGTTAAACAATGGGAAGAACGGTATGGCATACGAAGCTGAGATTCGTGAATTGTATGAGGAATATCTATCACTGCGTGAATGCTTTGATGCTAGCGTAAAAAAAGCCAATATAAGTGACGATATACTCGAGCGCGTGTTTTATTTCAGAGCCGCCGCAGAATATGCGCGTAAAATGAATGAAGTGGCGGAAAAACGCTACGGCTATATTAAGAGAAAATTCCCAAGTAAGCCAATATCATTAATAGAATATATACAAAAAAAGGAGGACGCTTGATCCTCCTTTAATTTTATCCATAATATGTAAGGTTAAAATTTCCAGCTGTTCCTGTCGCCAGACGTGCAGTAAACAAGCGTATTTTCATCATAGTAGTTATTCACACACCCGAATACGCTGAATGAACCGCCCCTTGTCTCCTGCGCCTTCTTCTTTGCGTCGTTAATCGCGTCCTTCTCAGCATCGTACCCTTCTCCCGTAGAGGTGTAATTCTGAATAACGGCGTCGCAACTGTCGTCAACGAGAACATAGCTGTCGTAACCGTTCTTCCACTTCAAGTCCCCGAATTCATTTTCAGATAGAACCTTCTGTATTGTTTCAGAAACCATTTCACGAAGTTGCGCCTCGTTGATTTTTATAACGTTCTTATTTTTTCTCATAATATTTTCTTTATTTCTTATTCCATTTCTTAGCATTCTGAGAGAATGTTGCCCTTTTCCTTGTAATGGGATTCTTTGAATGTGTAAGTTCCTCAGTACTCTTCCCTGTCCTCTCCTTCGTGGCGTTAAACTTCCCCTTGTTCTTTTCCTTTATATGAATACCCCCCTCCCTGAGACTTTCCATGATAACGGAAGATATTATTTCCCTTAATTGCGATTCTGTTATTCTCATGCCTTTGCCTTTTATTTTATAGATAAATACCTTAATATAAGGTAAAGCAAGTAATATTGTAAACCGATTTTGAGGAAATTGGAATTTTTTTCCGGGAAAATTTTTTGAAAATGGTACCCTTTGAAAAAAGAAGGGGGTACCCCATGGAAAAATTCGAAAATTTTTCCGGAAATTCATGCGCGGCATTGCCCCCCGCCTTTTGGGTATTGACGGGCAGGGTAACATAGGGGGGAGCTTACGTAGGGAGGGGTAGGGGGAGGGGCTCCCTCCGTGTGCCAAGACAGTGGATACGCCTCCACCCGGGTGAATATATTCTTTAAAATACTCGAAGGCGCCGCATACGCAAGTGAATCTACAGTTTTTTTGTATCTGCACGAGAGGAGTGTCTTCCCAATCGCAATCCGTGACTGGTTTCTCAGATAATCACCCAAATTTAGAAAATGCGGTGAAAAATGTCTTTGTAACATATTGATTTTCAACAACATACAAAACAGAAGAAAAACAGGAAAAATCTCGAAGTTTTGAACTTTATATTCGTTAAAATAATACAGCAGCGTGCATGGGCAAGTGTTTGTTTCAAAAAGTTAAGAGAAAGTCAGAGTGGGAATGGTTGATAGAGATTCTGCGGAGATAATGTCTGAGATACTTGCGAGTGCGACGAACCTTCTTATTTTAAAGAATATATACAGCCATCTGCAGGCTGGCTCGGGCTTCGGAGAAATTCAGCGAAAACGAAGAGAATTTTTTGAAAATCGCTGACATTTATTTGCGAATGTAAAACTAATTCACTATCTTTGTATGTAGATAAAGGAAGATATTATGAAATGGTTATTCAAGACAATCGTTGACGGAGTAGTAAACACTTGCTACGAATTTGATAGTGAGGAGAAAGCCGAGAGGTGGAGAAAGAACTACATTGAGGAAATGAGAAAAATCGGTTGCTATCCGTTAAAGGGTTTGGAACTGAAAGTTGAACAAGCATAAAATTTATCGTTATGATTAAGGAACACTTTTACGAGGACATTGCACGAAAGTATCAGTTCGACAAACACATTTGGGAGGGTTGGACTGTAGGCGATTTCGTTGCAGAGTTGGAACCGAGCCTTGACAACATTATGGATTTCAGTGAGAGCCGTGCATATTGTGAACCGAGATTGACTACCAAGGTAGAGATTAAGGATTGGGTGCGCAACAATCTTCCGTACACCACCAAGGCGCTGAACGAAGTTACCAAGTATTTCGTGGACAAGTACAATGGAATGGCTATCTTCGATCCTGAAAAGCCGAACTGCATAGGGAAACTGAAACTTTAAGGGAAACGATATTTTTGAGAGAGGGCAATCCGAGAGGGTTGCCTTTTTTCGTATCTGTTTCCCATGAGGAGAGTCCTGAGGTGAACTGTAGTATATTCCTTAAAATAGATGAAGGCGCCGCACGAGCAAGACTTCGGGGAGAAAATGCTGGGGCAATGGGTGGGTGGCAGTTTCTGAAAAAAAGTGAGCGACAGACTTGTCAGTGTCGTCGACGTGGATATTTTAAGGAATATATACAGCCAGCTGCAGCTGGTTATCAGGGCAGTCGGGCTTCGGGGCGTTGCTTCCAAAAAAAAGATGAACTTTTTTGCGCAGGGTATTGCATATGTAAAAAATAATGCGTATCTTTGAATAACAAAAGAAAAGAAAGAATATGGAAATCGTATCAATGAAGAAAGATTGTCTTGGGACAATGGAGTTCACGCTCAAGATTGGAAAGATGAAAAAGGCGGAGAGTTTTTGCACTTATCCAATACAAAAGGGCGATAGTGGGGATAAGGTGTATTTGCAGTCGCATCATCGTTGGGCGGAGTTGAACACGCAGACGGGCGAAATTATAATGTCAGCAAGAAGAGCGCAGTACGCGAACTCAATGTGGCTGCTTGAATGTCGCATCAAGGGAACGGATGAAATCGACAAAGCGACAAGCGAACAACTTGAGCAGATGCTTTCAGCAATTCGGAAAACCGCAAGTCCAATGGCAGGTGGCAACAATATATTGTCAATGTTCTGCGACAATTCCAACGCAGGGTTAGTGTAGGTTACTTCAGTTGGTTGGTAAAGTCCGTGCCGTATGGCGCGGATTTTTTTGCTACAGTGTTTTCGGGTGAGCCATAGTCGGAGAAAATTTTTGAGAAAGACTTGCGAGTGTCGCCAGGTGAAGTATTTTAAAGAATATATACACCAGCTGCAGCTGGTTATCAGGGCAGTAGGGCTTCTTTGCTTATAATATTGAGATGACATACCGTGGATACGTCTTTGCTGTCTGGAGTATATTCTTTAAAATAGCCAGAGGCATCGCATGGGCAAGAAAATAGACGGATAATTTGTGATAAAAAACTTAAATTAAATTTTGTAATGTTGATTATTTTTATTAAATTTGATGTAAATTAAAAAGATAATAATATGAAAAAGAACGAGAAACTTTGCAACGAGTTCAAGGGATTGACTATCTACGATTCCGAGAACGAGCAGTTCCCCTACTTCGTGAAAGAGTGGGACGAGTGCTTCACCTACGAAGAAATTAAGGAACATTGGAGAGAAGATATGGACTTCGCCAACATTGACACGGAGCAGTAGCGCACGAAAGAAATGCCTTTGGATTACGGGCGACATTTTGGATAAGGTACCAAAATGTAGATAGCCACCCACCAAATCGGTGGGTGGTTTTCTTTTATCAGGGAGAGTATCCTGAGTAGAACTGTAGTATATTCTTTAAAATAACAGAAGGCGCCACACGAGCAAGGGTTTGTTCAGAAAAGTGCATTTGGAAGCGTTAGGCGCAGTTTTTCTGTTCAGGGACTTGCAGATGCGGGTTCTTCATGTATTTTAAAGAATATAATGCGCCGCAGCGAGCGTGCTGAGGCTCTTGGCACAGTTTCACTCGAATGACAGACAGAGATTCTTCTGAAATTTCTCGTTCAGCGACTTGCAGGTGTCGTCGATACAGGTATTTTAACGAATATATACAGCTGGCTGCAGGCTGGTTATCAGGGATGGTCTGGCTTCATGAATCCGCGTTAAAAAAATTTCGCAAGGGTATTGCATAAGTAAAATATTATACTTATATTTGCATAAGGAAAGTTGAACAATTAAATCAAGAGGAAATGAACGTTTTTCAGTATTCTTCAGTAGTTGAGCAAAATTGGAAAGCCAATCTCGGAGATATGACGGATTGGAAACCGAGTTACACTTTCTATAGCGATTTTGCTATAGCCGAGTTCTGCCAAGTTTGGCTGCGTGAGAATAACGCAGTCAAAAAAACCTACAACCAAGTTATCAAATCTTGGGGGAGCAACTACAAGGCTTTGACGGAAATCGTTATGGTGCTTAACCACAAATCGTGGGCATTTGCCAAGCCAAACCGAGTGGACGCAAAGTACCTCAATGTCGGGGATTCGTGGGCGGACTATTTCGTAGAACTCTATAGCGAACTCTATAAGAAAGCGGACGCGCTTTACCGAAAGAAGTTTGCAAAGAACGAAACCGCTATGAGTTACTACTTTGATGTAACTGATTAGTACTCGATTGAGTACAAGAAATGGCAATCCGAAAGGGTTGCCTTTTTTCGTTGGTACTACCGACAGACTGTGGTGACGGGACTCAGGAGGTATTATATTCTTTAAAATAAGAAGGCTGCCTGCATGTGCAAGAGTTCAGAGAGGAAATCTGTACTCTACTGCCGTCAATGCTGTTTTTCTCGTGGAACGACTTGCCGGTGCGGCGTCGTCATCTATTTTAAGGAATATATGGAGGCTGCCAAGACGTCTCGGGCTTCGATAGCGTGGCTTCCAACAGGGACTTACTGTAAATGCCAAAGAGAGTATCCTGAGGAGCGTGCAATATATTCTTTAAAATAATCCTTCGTCTGACTCATGCAAATTTTTCAAATGGAATTTTTCCATGAAAAATCTTAAGCGAAAACTTTAGTGGAAATTTGCCCATGCGGCGCCTTCCAGTATTTTAAGGAATATAATAACGGGCTGCCACAGAATTGGGCTTCTTGAAAAAAAGTTAAAATTTTTTGAAAGAATCAGAGAGAAAATGGGTATAAATATATGTAAGCAACAAAGAAAAAAAAAACAAAGAAATTTTGCGCAAGGTATTGTATATGTAAAAATTATTTTGTACCTTTGTTGTCAGAAAGAGATAAGGAAGTATAACCAACAAACACACTACCACTATGGCAAGAGCAATTGACGTGCGTTGCGGCAGCACCAAGAGCCGCACAATGGCTACCGAACTTTTCATGGCTGAAGCTCGCAAATATAACGTGCTTACGGCTGACGAAGAGCTTGAGCTTATCAACAAGGCGCAGGCAGGTGATGAATCCGCGAAAACCGCGCTCGTGAACCACAACCTCCGTTTCCTTTTCTCGCTCGCAAGCAAGTTCGCGAAGGGCGACGAGGCTATGGATTTAGTTTCCTACGCCACGATTGGCATGTACAAGGCAATAGACTCGTATGATGCCACTCGCGGACTACGTTTGCTTTCTTATGCCGTACATTGGATGCGTGCGGAAATTTCCGAATACTACAACGGTGACGCGCAACTTGTCCGCAATAAGCAGCAGTACAAAGTTGCCGCTCGCAGTGTACGCGTTAATGACAAGTTTTTCGCGGAAAACGGGCGGTATCCAAGCGAAGCGGAACTCGTTGAGATTCTGAACTCCGAATACAACCTAGAACTGAAAAAGCGCAGCGATGTCCTTCGCCACTCCTATACCTCCCTCAACTCCAAGATTGACGAGGACGGGGCAACTTTGGAAGAAATTGGAGAGGTTGCTATTGCTACCGCCTGCCACAATGAGGTGGAGGACTCGATTGAGTCCGAAGATAGGGCGCACACCCTCGAGAAACTCCTTTCCACACTCCCCCTGCGGAATCGTATGATTCTCGAAATGTCTGTCGGAATGGGCGACTACGAGGGCATTGAACGCGATGACGATGCAATCGCAGTAGAACTCGGACTTACGAGGGAGAGAGTCCGTCAGATTCGCCTCAAGAGCCTTGCAACTCTGAAGGATAGAGCAAAGCGTATTCTCGCTACCGCATAGACTCGGTTGAGTCTGAAAGAAAGGGCAACCCGAAAGGGCTGTCTTTTTTTTTATGCTTTAGCTATCGACGGCGGAGTCGTATCCGACGCCTGTTTTATATTCCTTAAAATAACGAAGGAGCCTGCACCTGCAAGTCGCTCGAACAGAAATATTCATTCTATACACCCGTACTGCGGTTTTTATCAGGAGAGTCTTGTGGATGCGGGTTCACCATGTATATTAAGGAATATAAACAGATGGCTACCAGCTTCTTCAACAGTTTGAGGCCATGTTAAAAATAAATTTGCACAATAGAAATATTATTCATATATTTGCAATAGATAAAGAGAAAAGAGTTATGAAAATCAGAGTTGTTTCTTACAATGCGTACGAAGAATGGCACGAAGAAAAAATGGCTGAAGGTAAAGGAAAAGGTTTGTCCGAACTGACGGATAAAGACTTTATGGAAATTTACAAGAAAGATGGCGCAAATTGGGAGTTTGATTCATTTCGAGCATTTGCAGATGAATTCAATTCTGACGGGCCGTTCGCTCCGACTCCATACGCGCATATTATCAGATTTTTCCCTAACGAATAAAATATTTGGGCTATGAAAATTTCATTATACTTTTCAGATAGAATTAAAAATTTGAAGTACGATTTGATTCGTGCAATTACCTCTTCCGTGCTTGGTAACGAAGGTTCTATTGCTTTCCCCACGAGTGACGAGGAAGAAGAAGATAAGGTAGTGATTGACGCGCACGTTGATATGTCGGGACAGACTGAACCTTGCACAATCGGTAGCGTGGCAATCAACCACAATTTGAATGCGGAAGTTAATATGTCAGGCAGGTTTTTTGGGCATTGGACGCTTGAAGTAACTGAATTGTCAATCGAATCGCTTTTCTCCATTGTAGAATACCTTGACAAAAATGGCTACGTTAAGTAGCGTGGCGAGGTTCATATTTCTTATTTTTCTTTCAAAAGGGCAGCCGTAAGGTTGCCCATTTTTTTTTCGAGTGTTCTGTTGCGTATGCGGCGAGCCCGTTTATTTTAAGGAATATACATCCTGTTCAGAGGCGTGGTTTCGAGATGATGTCGATTCATGCTTAAGATAATGCATGCATCCAAAACTGTAGGACATGCAATTATATTCGTTAAAATACGCTTCCTGACGACACTGACAAATATATCAGGATAAATTTTAGAAGAAAAAATATTTGCATAATTCGCTGAAAATCACTATATTTACATAGTTAAAGTTAAGTAATTATGAAAGAATCAGAGATTAAAACCTGCCCTTATTGCGGCTCAGAGAACATTGAGTGGATTAGCGATGATGATTGCTACAACGAGTACCATTGGCATTGCCACGAGTGCGATTGTTGGTTTGACGCAGACGTTTGTGAACACGAGGAGTATTGGCACCAAATTTCCGCCTTGCTGAATGGAACGAGCATTGAGAAGCCATTGGTACTTGGCTCGTATGTTATCCTTCCGTCAGTTGAGGACGAGAGTTGCGGATTGAGCGACTTGGAGAAACTGAACATTGACAAGGTACACCAAATTGAGGGTGATGGAACTATGTGGTATCATTTTGAGGGAACTCCGGAAACTGACGACTACTGGTATGATATGTCAGAGTTGGACACAAGAGATTTGAAGTATCTTCTTGAAGAACTTAGGAACTTATAGAGCATATCCTTTGGTGCCGAAACGAAATCCGTGCAGAAATGTACGGATTTTTTTGTTGGAATACTTGCGAGTGCCGTCGTCTGTAGTTTTTTAATGAATATAAAGACGGGCTGCCACTGTTCTCTCCTGTTGAATTGCCTCAACCTCCTGAGAAGCGTGCGATGTATTCTTTAAAATAAATCACGCTCTGGCATCCACAAATTTTCTTCTCATGTAAAAATAAATTTGGATATGTGAAATTTAATGTTTATCTTTGCAATAGATAAAATAAAAGAAATATGTGCCTTTACATTTCAACTAAATTTCATCACTCTGTCAATGAAGAGTACAGAGCAAAAAAAGTAGGTAAGAATCCGTTGTTAGTTTGGAAAGTCCTTGAATACAACTATAGTACGCTAGGATACCAAACTCCTTATGAATATTTACCTATCACTTTCAATAATGGAATGAAAGTGGTAGATGGGATAGGATTTCGTCCCGTAAAGCAAAAGTCGTATTCATATATAAACACGGCTGTGAACGAGGGCGTTCACGCATATCACACAAAGGACGATGCAACAGATGCCACGATAGAAGCATTAGAGTCTGGGTGGAGATTTAAGCGATTTCCTGCTATAATTCCTTCGGGCGAAAAATATTTCATTGGGATATACGGGGATATTGTTGCAAGCAAGATGATTATCTTCAAGAGTATGAAAAGTCTTAACAAATATCTTAACGGAAAAGAAACAACAACAATTGATGATTGAAATTTGGTAGAGTTACCAAGGCAGATAGAGCCACCGAGAAATCGGTGGTTTTTTTATTCCCGTACTTGTGAGTGCGGCTCCTTCTGTTATTTTAAGGAATATAAACAGTTCAGGATACCTGTTGAACAGCCTCTTCAAAAAAAATGAAAATAAATTTTGATATGTAGAAAATTATGTATATATTTGCAAGTAGATAAATCAAGAAAGAAGACATGAAAGCAGAAGAAATTTTTATGACACTTGCGCCTATGATTAGCACCACTGACGGAAAGGTGGCATATTTGCGAATCGGTAAGGGACTTGCCTATGGAAAGGTTTGGTGCGACTATGTTCGTGCTGACAATGGAGAAAGGATTTATCTTCAAAATAAGTTCTATCCGACTTTGGAAGAATCCATAAGCGCACTCTACGATGTAGTAGTAAAAAGCAACTGACATGAAAAAGGCAATCGTTAATGTAGAATATACAAAGAATTGGGCGAATGATGGCTATGACACATATTCTACAAAGGACTACAAGAAGATCGCTGAACTTGATTTTCCGACAAAGGACAGAAGTGAGTTCCGCGTGTACAAGGGTGACGGATATGGTGCATACGATTTGAACTACACAACCTATCCGACTTTGCCTATGGCTATGCAGGGCGCAGAGCAGGCGTGCAAGTCTTTTCTCCTTAACAAGAAACGCTATGTTGAAAAGTTCAACTATCCGCAGGAAACAAACGAATCGCTCAAAATGGGCGACTAATACTTTGCGTCTCTATCAAAATGGCACTCCGAGAGGGGTGCTTTTTTTTGCTTGAGTTCTTGCCCGTGCGACAAACCTGATTATTTTAAAGAATATAATTACAGTGGTTCTCGAAGCATGGACAGGGCTCCTCAGATACGTCGGCGTGATATATTCTTTAATATACGCTGCGATCTGGCATGGGCAAATTTTCCACGATGAAAAAAAATGAAAATAATTTTGCAATTGTAAAATAAAACACATATATTTGCAATAAGAAAAATACACAAATATGACACAAGCTGAATTAGATTTTTTAACGAGAACCCCAAGACTTCTCAATGCAATGGTGGATGAGCTTAAAAAGCTTAACGAGAATATCAAGAAACTCACCGAAAAGGTTGAAAACCTGGAGGATTAACTCTATGTACACCGAGAAATGCAAAAAAGCTATCGCAGCTCTTGAATCAATTACGGGAGCTTTCGCGAAAACAGAGCAGCTTGCTATCGCCACGCTGAAGGCATTGCTTCTTCCCGTGGGTGAACACGGAGTAACTGTTACGAATCTTGACGAGCTTGCAGAGAACGAGTTCATCGTTCTCGCGGAGGAAAAGCCGTTTGACTTTAAGCCCGTAACTCTTGTACGTTACAATGAGAAGAAAGACTCAATTGAGGTGTTTGTCTCCGAGTGGGAAGAATACAAGGTATCCGTCTCCGCAGAGGGCAGGTGGGTTGATATTGAGGACGCGCACGTTGATACGCACTTTCTCCTTGACAACGTTATCACCAATCTTGAATGGGCAGACTATTACGATGAAGATGAATAGCAAGATTTGGCTGAACACGGAATACATCAGCCACGCAGGAGAAACAATAGAAACCTGCATTGTCGGTGGGACGAGAGTTATCTATGTCCACTATGAGAACGGCTACTACTCCCTTATTGAAGGGGTGAAGAATCTGCTGAATTTCCTTCACGGAGATACTACCGAGAGATTCGCTTGCTGCGAAACTATGAGCGAAGTCCTTGATGAACTTGATAAGATATAATAGACTCGTTTGAGTCCTAAAATAATACCGCCTTATGAGAAGTCCGCCCTATTAGATTATTATTCTGATTTTATCTCTAATTTTTAATAATTTTTAGTATAACTTTAACAGCCACCGAGAAATCGGTGGTTTTTTTTATATCATTACTTGTGGGTGCGAACGTCGTGGTTATTTTAAGGAATATAAACAGAAGAAGCTCAGGACGTTATAATCAATTTTGCTCAATTATCAAAGCCAATGATATAATGCAAAATGAGTGAAAATAAATTTGGAAATTAGATTTATTCTTCATATCTTTGCATCGAACAAAAGAGAAAGAGAAATGGAAAAAACTTTCACAATTCACTACGGATACCAAAATGGAAATTCTCGGTATCATTACAAAGTCCGCATTATGTGTGAGGAAAGCAAGGTAAAGGAAATCTCCAAGGCGGTTGCCAATGGAGAACGTGTCGATTGGTGCTACGTTGAGGGCGAGAACTATCGTTTAACAATTTGTGATTGTATGTAATATGGAAAATCTTAATCGCATAGAAATCCAAGGTACTCTTGGTAGAATCAGCACCACAATGGTAGGCGGCAAGCTCCACGCAAATTTTGCAGTGGCTACCAACTGTGCATACAAGGATGCAAGCGGAAATGCCGTACTTGAAACAACGTGGCATAGAATATCAGCCTTTGAGAGCGAAAAAATTTCTGCCGAAACTCTCAATGAAATTCGCAAGAAATATGCGGAGAAACGCGACTTTGTATATGTAAGGGTTGTGGGCAGACTGCGCCAAATAAGGTATGTTGATACCAATGGTGTCAGTAACTTAACCTATGAGGTAAAAGCAAACGAGGTGGAAATTTTGAAATAAAGCCAAAATAAATTTGCAATTGTCAAAATAAAATCCTATCTTTGTAGTAGAAAAACAATAAGATATATGGAATACGATTTCAAAAGATTAGGCTACGGATTCAAGGGATACCTTGACTGTGATGTGGATGAACTTTGCCACACCGATGTGTACGGAGTTTCCGTGTACGATGCCGAGAGCGGAGAACACCTCAAGGACATTGACTTCACCGATATCGAAACCATTGGCGATATGACAACCGATGAACTCATCGATTGGCTTGCCGACAACGAACTCTAAAAAAAGTGAAAAAAAATTGACAAAATGTTTGGATATTTGGAATTAAATCCCTATCTTTGCATTGTAAGAAAAAGAAACCATAAGTCAAACCAAAAAAAGAGAGAAGAAATGAAGAAATTCAATCTCACGGGCAACACCGCAGTATGGGACGCCCTTCGCGTAGAGGCAACGAACAATGGTAAGGGACGCACCGAGAAGCTTTCCGCAATCCCCGATGGCAAAGTCCTCACTGTTTCCCTGCTTGACGGGTTCGACCCCGCCAATCCTTCCACCGAGGGAATCTCCGAGAACAATAGCTCCTACGTTTTCCGCAAGGGACGCAAGCGCAATTTCCTGCTCCGCTACAACGGAGTGTGCGTAGGGTGGGCAACTTTCCACCGCGCAGAGCGCAACTATGACGTGGCAGTCAGCGCAACCTTCAGCTCCGTAGTGTCCGTCAAGGCAAAGTCCGCAGAGGAAGCCGAACGCAAGGCGGTTGAGAGCCTTGAATCCGCAGTCGCAGAGTACAACGCCACCGCAGAGGTTCCGATTACTCTTGACTACTACGAGGTGGACGCAACCGAAAGTTGGGAGTAGTCCAAAGTCAAACAACCGATTGAAGAAAAGTCCTATGTAAAACCAAAATGAAGGCATTTGGCAATCGGCAGAGAGCAACCCGAAAGGGTTGCTTTTTTTTTGTTGATACTTGTGGGTGCGAGCGCCCCCGTTATTTTAAGGAATATATTCCTCCTTCACCTATGTCACTCTCAGAGAACTCTCAGGACGACGCCGCGTGTATATTCTTTAATAAACTCACCTTCGTCACACCGGCAAGGATCTGACCAGGTAAAAAAAAATAAAAATAAATTTGCAAATTAAAATTATTTTCCCTATCTTTGCATTGAACAATAAAAGAGAATTATTATGGGATACACACATTACTGGGAGTTCAAGGGCAAGGTTGCCCCCTCCAAAATCGAGAACGGAAAAGAAAAGTGGGAGCTTGTCACGAGCAAGGTGAAGGAAGCGCTCAAGTATGTCAAGGGGAAGGGAATCAGAATCGGCAATTGGGACGGGACAAAAGAAATTCCTACCATTACCGAGAACATCATTTCCTTCAACGGAATGGGAAAAGATGCCCACGAAACTTTCTGCATCCCTTTCAAGGAGGAGGGATGGCGTTTCTGCAAGACAGCGCGGAAGCCTTACGACCTGCTCGTCTGCCTTACGCTTCTCGCATTCAAGGAAGCCTTCGGTGACGATTTTGAGTATACATCTGACGGGATAACCAAAGAAGAATATGAGGACAGGGAGAACAATGAGTACTGGAAAAGTATCAACTTTGTTCCCGAAGGCCCTGGAAAGGAATGGCAGGAAGCCTACGATGCGTGGGAAAAAATCAACGCAGCATAGACTCGTTTGAGTTCTAAAAACGCCCTAGAATAAATTTGCAATTTCCAAATTTAATTCCTATCTTTGCGGTGAACCAATAAAATAGAAAAGAATATGTGTTTAATAAAATTAATCAGTACGGGCAAAATGAAAGCCGAAACCGATTTGAAAGTCTATAAGTGTTTGGACTACAATCGGAGCTACGATATGTACTCAACCCCTTTCCAATTTATGAGGGTTGAATTCGATAAGAATGGCAAGTTTGCCTTCGAAATGGACGCTGACTTGCTGAATGATTTCCCCGGCGTTTGTGGAAAGGTAGTTTGTAAAATGGTAGAAAAAGGTATGCACGCGTATCGTGCCAAGGCTGCCGCAGACATTATCTCTGCAAAATTCCACAAGGACGATGGTACTAAAACTCACTATGCCGTTATCCCGAAAGGCAGCTACTACTACATCGGCAACAAGTGCGACATTGTTTCCAATCGAATGATTATCTTCAAGCGGAAGAAAGATTTCGATGCGTATGCGAAAGAAAATAAGGTTAAAACCGTAGAATAATTTGCATATTAAAAATATTTTCCCTATCTTTGTATCGTAATCAAACAACAACATTATGGAAAAGAAAAGTGAAAAATTTTTAGAAAAGCTCAGCGAAATCCGCGAACAAATCATTGAGTCAAAAGATGAATCTTTCGACGACTTGGAGGACTAAGCTATGCTGAAGTACAGTGACAATTGGGGCGGACTGAACGCTATCGACAACCAATGGCACGATGCGATGTACGAAAGGTACGTCCCTGCCTGCGGAAAGTGCAACACCCTCGGTGGAGAAATCCTTCGCGCCATCAACAGGATTATCTATAAGTTCTACAACGATGGCGACACCGTGAGCCGCTACTACAGCTACTCTTACAACGACAGTTACGGTGCAGAAAAGTTCCTTTACAAGCACGTTCCCGGCTATGCCCTTATGAGGGATATTGGGTACGATGAAATCTCAAGGTTTGAAGAAGCCGCCTGCAAAAACCTCAAGCATATCGTGGACTATCTTCGCAACAACCCCGCTCTCTTTGAGGTTGAAAACCACGAGGACTTTCTGGACTTATCGCCCAAAGAGGAATGGCCTTGCGAGGACGAGGACGACTGGTAGACACACTTCTTTTCTATAATAACTCTCTTTTTGAAAGACGCATCCAAATCGGGTGCGTTTTTCTGTTTTATCCCTTGCCCGTGCGACGAAGGCATCTATATTAAGGAATATAACGGTGAAGAAGGAGCCAATGGAGCTGGTGGACCGACGGCGGATACCTGTCCTGCGGCGGGATTATATTCTTTAATAAACTGTCGGATCCGGCATCTGCAAAAATTTCCGCCACAAATATTTTATAAATTTGTGTCAAATAAATTTGCAAATTAAAATAAAAAGTCCTATCTTTGCATTGAACAAAAAACAGGTATTATGAAAGCCAATCATCAGGACATTATCTATCACCTGCACGAAATCAATGGTGAGGTGAAAAGCACGCTGAAAATCCTTATCCGCGATATGCTCGAGGAAAAAGAGGGCAAACGCGTAAAACTCAAGGGTACACTTTTCAATGGCACCGAAATTCATTCCGTTGGGCTTGTGGAGAACGCCCTTTGCTTCAACGATGACTATGATATGCGTGCGTGCAATCTTGCAAGTACAGAGGACTTGTTTTGGGTTGCCGACAATCTTTCAGGCATCGAATAATCATGGCAAAGTACAATCACACCATAGAAGATTGGTGGCGGCATTTGGGAACTTTTGATAGGCAAAATGCTTCGTGCCTTATATTTTTTTCAACGCAAGAAGATGCTACCGATTATCTTAAACGGACTGATGAATGGTGGGAATCCCTTACCAACGAGAAAAAAGCAGAAATCTACGAAGAATTTTTCAGCGAAGAATAGTATGAAAAAGAAAAACCGTAATTTGGGATTGGCAATATTCCTAATTGTGTGGGTAGTTATTCTCTTCCTGCCGTATTTCGTTATGCGCCCCACAATCAAAAATATTCAAAAAGATATGGCTGTAAGGGCAGAAAAATTTGCAATTGTCAAATCTAATTCCTATCTTTGCATTGAACAAAAGAGCAAAGAAATGAGCAAGAAAGAAATGAGAAAGAAAGTCCACGAGCTTATGCTCAAGAACAATGTGGATATGGTTAGCCTCCCTGCCAATGTTGCTATGCTTGTTGGCTTGGAGTATATCACTTTCAAGGGAAAGAACGACATTCAAGGCATCAACTTTGACGAAGAATACGTTTCCATTCCTGACGATGACATTGAAGATGTGTACAATGCAGTCCGTAGGGAACTTTCCGACATTCACCTTTACGAGCTTTCCGAAGCTGAGGTTAAGAAGCTTCAAAGCGAAATCGTGATGGGTAGCTACTATCTTGCCGACTATGCCAATTCGCTCGGTGTTTCAGCAACTGAAGTCTCCAACTACGCATATGGCTATCTTGAGGTTGCGGATGAATACGATTATTCATTCTACGACTATATTCAGAGTGTAGAATTTTGCGAATAAAATTATAGCAATATGGACTACAAGGAAAAAATGATTGCCCTTCTTAACGAAATGCATCGGGACAAAAATGCAGGGCTTATTCCAATGGTTATTGCAGAGGCGGTTAAGGACTGCGAAGCCATTAAAGAGCAGCCCTATCTTGACTACTATGTTGCCTGCGCATTTTACGGAAAATAGGTTGCCTTATTCAAAAATTTCCATAAGTTTATAGAAAAACAATATTATGGCATATCACAAGATTCTATTCATCGGCACGGACTTGGAAAAGGCACTTGCCCCTTACGATGAGAACAATACTGACGCACTCGTACCTGTGAATCACACGGAGCATTACCGCTATGAGTATGAGAATCACAAGGACGATGAGGAGTTCCGTTCTCAATATCCCGAAGGTACGTTCGAACAATTCATTGACTATTGGGTTGGACTACCCATAGTGGAGAAAAAGGATGAGAAAGCCGCAGGGGAAAAGAAAGAACACTTTGCGCTGAAAGAGGACGATGGCACAATCAAGGTTATCCTCTTTATTAATCCAAAAACGCAGTTCAACTACTACGAAATTGTCCACGATTTCAATGGCGATTACAATTATCGCAAAGAGTTGGAAGGCGAAGAAAGGCAGAGAAGAAAGGATTATCAAGAGGCGGTTAAGGCACTCGGACACGCACCTCGTTTCGAATCGTGGAATAGCATTATCATCAAGGCGCAGAACGGAGAGCTTGGAGAAGCTGAAAATTCAGAGAATCTTCTGGAGTTGGCGCAGGATTACTACTACAATCAGCCCGACAGAAAGAAGCTTGCGGATGTTCTTCCCTACGTTGAAGATTTCATCGGAAACTGCAAGGATGAAAAAGACTACGTTTCCCACGTTTCGCTTCCCTATTATGCTATCCTTACCGATGAGGGTTGGTTTTCGCAAGTTCAGGGTTCATATTATATGGGCGTTACTGAAGAGCCACTCCCCGACAAGGAATGGAAAAAGCTCCAAATTGAGTTGGTTAAGAAAGCCACAAGCAAAAAAGGGTACAAAGCTTATATCGTTACCACGAAAATCTAATCGTTCATTTCATAGTTACTTTGTTTGGCACGGAGAAATCCGTGCTTTTTTTTGCTACGGCGGACAGACGTCGGTGACGGGTTTATATTCGTTAAAATAACGCTGCGGCTCGCATCCACAAATTTTTATTCTCGTGCAAAATAAATTTGGAAATGAAATTTATTTTACCTATCTTTGCATTGTAAGAAAAAGGCAAAGTTATGAAAGAGTTTTATTCAGAGGTTAAATGCGACTACAATAACGATGAGGGTTATTGGTGTGTCGATGCGTGGCGCACAAACTGTGACGATGAGGAAGGCAAGGTTATTGCCGCAATCCATGAAACCACAGGGGATGTTTTCTACTGTGAACCCGAAGCTCGTATTTCACCTATGGCGCAGGAAACCATCAAGGCAAAAGTAGAAGAAATTAAAAACAATCAAAAATAAAGTATTATGGAAAGAATTGCTATTATCGACCACGATGAGCACCAACTTTTTGTTGAGGATATTGACGAAACCATCCTCAACCGCGACTACGGTGGCGAAGAAGAAGCATATATCAAGGACAATTACAACCTTGAGAATTTCAGTTGGGACTACATTGTCCGAACGGAATATTACCCCGAAAACGGAGACGACCCTATGGAGGTAGATTTCACGGATTTGCTGTAAAAAAAATTGCATATTCCAAAATTTAATCTTATCTTTGCAATAGAAACCAATTAAAAACAAAGTATTATGAAAATTACGAAAGAGCAAATCAAGGCGGCAGAACAGGTGCTTATTGACAACGGCATTGAGGCTGACGATGTGAAAACCGTCCTTCAGGAAATCGGATGCACCCTTCTCGATGAGAAACTCTATCCGGAAGAAGAAACAGAGGACGCACCAAAGACGCAGAAATTCACTTTCCGTTTTCACACTCACGGTTGGACTGATATTACCGTTGAGGCGGAGGATGAAGAAGAAGCTGAAGAGCTTGCAAACGACAAATATAACAACGGTGACTACGATGATTCCGATTCGGATTTTGAGAACACCGATATGGAGAACGTAACCGACTACTACGTTGAGAACAACATTCCACAATAGTAAAATTCGCTCTTATGAAAAGTCCGAGGCAGAAATGCTTCGGATTTTTTTTGCTTCGGCCTTGCCCGTGCGACGAACCTGAATATTTTAACGAATATACTACGGTTCTGAGAACAGGGGCTGCCGTCGATAACCAGCCTGCAGCTGGCTGTTTATATTCCTTAAAATACGCTGCACGCTCGCATCCACAAGAAATTCACTGTAAAAATAAACAAAAATAAATTTGCAAATTAAAATTATTCTTATTACCTTTGCCATGAACAAAAGAAACAAAGAAATGAGACATTTTGAAAAAATCAACAACGGCGTTACTATCCTCAACACCTTTGTTAACGAAGAAGATTACAGGGAAATGTATGAAGATTGGCACGAAGAAGGCGAATCCCTTTTTGACTTCGCGCAGAGGCGTATTGAGTTCGAGTGCGATGATTTTTGGAACAATCTCCGTGCAGTCAAGGATTCTTCATATATCGACTATTATGTAGTCACTGGCGAGCTTGGACTTTGGAACGGTATTCACACCATTGTTCCCGTGACTTTCAACAATCTATATGACGCCCTTTCAAAATGCGCCACGGATGCCTACGATATTGTAGTCAAATACGAAGATAATGCCATCAAGTTCGAGTGCCATCACCACGATGGCGTAAACTGTTTCGAGGTTCGCAACCTGAGCTTCGACGACTACGACAAAATCGAGTGGTGGGACGATGACAAGGACGGCGACGTTTTTGAATTCATAAAGAAACACGCAAAGCCTATTTCGTGGGAAATGATTGGACAGGGTGCATTCTAAAAGTTTAAAGATATGGCAAAGAAACTTACAAACATTACATTCGTGACAAAGACTAACAACTGGTTTGCTCCCACGAAGGAACTCAAGGAAAAATACAAATCAGTTATCGACACGGAGCTTATGGATACGACTTCTTCCGCAGGAGATTGGAGTGGATTCATAATTCAGAAGATAGGAAAGAATACTTTTGTCGCAATCGGATTCAGTCAGTACAACAATTATCCCCACGATGGATTCTGCCTTATGACTTGTGAACATCCTTTCTATCGCGGAAAACTCGACAAGAAGAATTGGATGGAAAATGTCAGGAGTTGTTGGCTTCAGTTTGACAATTAAAAATAAATTTGGATATTAAAAATATTATCACTATATTTGCAGTACAATAGACTCGGTTGAGTATAAATTAACAACTAAATACTATGTTTGGCGAAGATTTATTGATAACAATTTGTGGCATTATCGTAATAGTTTTAATTGCTTTAATATTCGCTTCGCCAATTATTATAACGGAGTATAAAATTAGAAAGCGGAAAAAGCAAAATCCAAACTATACCGATTTGGACGCATTTAATGAATTTTTTAAGTAACAATTAAAACAATAAAATTATGGCACTGTTTTTTATCGGATTTGCTCTTATCATTATCGGACTTGTTTGCGTTTCTCTTGCTATCGGACGCGGCAGGGGACTCAAGTGGGCTAAAACAATCAATTTCACTACCGATGTCGACGAAGCGAAAAAGGTTGTATCAGACATCAACGCAAAATATCAAGAAAGAATTTCTAACGAGAACGGACAAAACGGAGATACGTTATATCCGTTAGGCTGGTTCCTTCTATGGATTGGAATTATGGTTTTCGTACCCAGCTTAGCCCTTCTTCGTGAACGCTATGTCAAGCAATATTGCGACGGAAAATATGAGTGGGAACAGGTCGCGTATGTCAATGAACGCGGAGAGGTGCGCCCTGTGGAAAGCAAGACACTCGTAAGGGTTAAGGATTTCTCGGACAGGAAAACCTTCTACCTACAGAAAGATACAACTTCAACGGAATAAAAATCAAAGGGGCACTCTAACTCAGGAGTAATAATAATGAAGCGGGAATGAGTGAAACCGCGAAGCCCCCGAGAGAAACCACGTCGAAAGGCGTGGTTTTTTTGTTGATTTGCTTGCCCGTGCCAGCAGGCGAAATATATTAAGGAATATAAACAGCCGGATCCTCGTTCAATGTCCTGATCGAAATAAATTTCATAATAAAAGTTAAATAAATTTGGATGTTAATTTTATTTTCCCTATATTTGCATTGAAACAAAAAACAAAGTAATATGAAACACAGAAAATGGTTTTTAATTAAGGTTATCTACGATATCATTTCACAGGAAATGGTGGAGTATGTAGACATTAAGGGCGGTGGGCTCGCTATGCAGGCAAATGTGGGATTCCGAGCCGCTTTTACCGCAACGCTCAAAAGGGTTTTCCTCCCTATTGTCACCACTCCCATAATTGGAGAGTATGGTATGCTTCTCGACATTGAGAACGAGGACGGAGAGGTAGAGCAGCACACCTATTATGCAGAGGACTTTGGAGAGCAGACACTCCTCGACATCGCTCGTGCAGTCTATGAAACAATGTGGACTCCTGCCTACAAGACTTGGAAAGAGTACCTGGTCTGGGAAGAGGAGAAATACAAGAACATTTTTTAAAAAAATAAACTAATGGCTAAATTTTCTGTTAAAGTGCACTACGAAACTTTCTGCTATCGCGAGGTTGAGGCAGAAAACCGCAATGAAGCCTACGACAAGGCTTGTACAGCTATCGACGCGTCCACTGATGAGGAATTCGAGAAAGAAATCGTACGTAACCTCACCAACGTTCACGACCCAGAAATCTACAAAATAATCTAATGTAATTTATTGTACAAATCAATTTGACTAATGCTAAATCCGTAAAAAGTTTCACCTCGCTTCATCGCCTTCATTAAATGTTCGCGTTTGCATCCGAAAAATTGCTCAGCAATGTATTGGTTATCGAATTTAATTTCAACACCTTCTTTCTTACAAATTATATGCTTTTCAGCAATTTTTCTTTGAGATTTTTTTACATGTTCCAAACTTAACGAATTATTTGAATTTTCTTTTGGCGATACCCATCTTAAGTTATCAACTGAATTATTTAAAATATCAGTATCAATATGATCAACGTTTGGCTTATTTTCCGGATTTGGTATGAAATATTGAGCAACAAGACGATGTATTAAATGCCTTTCTACTACTTTCCCTTTTTTATACAATGCAATTTGTAAATATCCTTGAGATTGTTTTGCACCTTTAAGTTTTTTTAAACCGCGATTTTTACCGCACATCTTATATACAAATCCATCATTCCCGATGTAATAATTTGTAAACCCAGTTATTTGTTTTATTTCCATAACATATCAAATATACTAATAAATATCTAATTAAATCAAAATAAACTAATAAAATTTCACGAATATGGATACAATGTTACATTTCAACAACGATTCGCTTCACCGTCCTATGACTAAGGACGAAATCCGTCAGAAGGCTCCCTACATTTTCGCAGAAGGTGCCACCAACCCCGGCGTGTCCGACAGGTACGTTTTCGCCAACACCGAGACGATTATCGACGATATGGAGAAACTCGGGTGGGACGTGGTAGACTGCAAACAGCAGCGTCCGAACAAGCGCAGCAGTGTGCGAAGCTTCCATATGGTTGCCTTCCAGAACAAGAACGTCTATATCACCAAGACGAATGCCGACGGTACTGAGAGCATTGATTGCTTCCCTCGTATCATCCTCACCAACTCACACGACGGATTCAACTCCTTTAAATTTATGGTAGGACTCTTCCGCCTCGTGTGCTCCAACGGACTCGTGGTTGCCACCGAAACCTTCGCCAACGTCGCAATCAGGCATATCAACTATACCTTCGACGAACTCCGCGAAATCGTCGCCAAGGCAATCTTCAACGTTTCCGACAACATTAAGGTGATGAACGAAATGCAGAACACCGTTCTTACCTATGAGCAGAAACGCGCTCTCGCTAACGAGGCAATGCGTATCCGCAACAACAGTAGCGACGACGAGGACGAGAAGCCTGTCGAGCTCTCCGACGAGGACGCCGAGGATATCCTCTCTCCTCTCCGCGAAGAGGACAAGGGCGACGACCTGTGGACAGTGTTCAACCTCCTGCAGGAGAAAATCATCAAGGGCAGCTTCAAAATGCTCTCCCCCACCAACGGCAAGACGCGTAAAGCACGCCCTATCACGGGAGTCGCTCGTGACATTGAAATCAATCAGGCTCTGTTCCTGTATGCCTCCGAGCTCCGCCTCGCAGCATAACTCTCTCTACCTCAACCGAATTGGACTGCAGAAATGCAGTCCTTTTTTTTTTTTGTTGCCAAGCTTGCCGGTGTCGCCGCGAAGGTTTTATTATAGAATGTAGAAGCTGGTGACCCGAGCCTCTCCTCCTGGTGGTCTGCACGCTGTACATTCTATAAAAAAACAGAACAGTTCGCATCCACAAATAAATTTTCCTGTAAAAAAAAAATCGAAATAAATTTGGATATTAAATTTATTATCCCTATCTTTGCAACGTAATCAAAGAGAAACATTATGAAGACAATTACAGTTAAAATCAGTAAGGAAAAGAATTGGGCGGGTAACGAATACCTTATCTATTCTTCCGAACAGCACGGCAAGCTCGCAGAGGTTGACTATCCTATCAAGAGCGACCCGTACAGAAAACGTCCGCGTGTTTACGGTACAGAAGAAAACCCTGTCATTATCGAGGGTGCCAACGGTTGCAACTTCGTCGAATTTAGCGGTGTACCTCAGGCACTGGTTGGTGCCGAAACCCTGTGCAAGGGTATTCTCCATGGACGTGGCTACGAAACTGTAGTCTTCGACTATCCCCGAACCATTAAAATGAAATAATATGGCAAAGTTCAGAGTAACGCGCCCCGTAATTGTCACTACCACTGACATTTGGGAAGCAGAAAACGAGCAGGAAATTTGGGACAGGCTCAACAATAAAAAGTCCCTCGCAGGTGAAATTTCAGAGTTGGGAATCGGAAATGTCCCTGACAGAACTGTCAAATACGAATTCCTCAACGACAAAGTAGAAAAGTTAAGCAATTAATTTTCGAATATTATGTGCCTCTACATTAAAAAGGATACCAAGAGAATGCGTGCTGAGAATGACATTCTCGTATACAAGAACCTCGACTACAGCCGCCGTACCGGGTATTGCACCCCTTATCAGTACATGCGTGTTGAATTCAACGAACTTGGGCGGGCTAAACTCACGAGCAAGATTGAACGCATCAAGGGCGTTATCGACAGGGCTATCCACTCGTACTACAACGAAAAGATTGCAAAAGAAACTTCACTCGAGTCTAAGTACGATTACGGCACTCGTACCAAGCTCGCAGTGATTCCCAAGGGTTCGCTCTACTACATAGGCGACGACGGAGATGTAGCCTCAACGCAGCTTTACATCTTCAAGACAAAGAAAGCCCTTGACGAGTGGAAAGAGGGAAGGGATCCGGGATTTGACAAAATTCCTGCATAAAAATTTGGATATTAAAAATTAATTCCCTATCTTTGCACCCGTAGACTCGAATGAGTATATTTTAAAGATTATTAATATGGAAAAGTTATATTCAGTCAAATTACCCTCAACAGGCAAGTATATACTGTGGTGCGATGAGCACTGGTATGAAACCACCCCTGAGCCGTATCCTTTCTTTGAAAAGGAGCAGGCGGAAGCAATTGTCAAGCAGCTTCGGAACCACTACACATACAACGCTGTCGTGGTTGACGCACAGGGCAACGAAATCAACAAACCCAAGGTATCTCCCATTAAGGAGTTCACCGAGGAAAAGAAATCATTCTTCAGGAAATTTTAACAATTAAAAAAATTAAGCAATATGGAAACCAACAAGACTACCAAAAAGGACATTTATCAGATTGACCCGCGCAACATCGTCGTGCAGGAAGGCTTCAACTCCCGTGTCGATTTCGGCGACATTGACGAGCTTGCCTCCCAGATTCGTGAACAGGGCGTTCTGAACCCTATCACCGTCATTCCTTTCACCACGGAAGATGGAGCCGAGAAATATCGCCTTGTGGATGGAGAGCGCCGCTACCGCGCAACTATGAAACTCATTGAAAGCGGATTCGAGATCCCGCGCATCCCCGCGCTCTTCCAGCCCAAGTCAACTTCCAAGGAGGATATGTTCATTCAGCAGCTTATGCGAAACGAGGGCAAGCCTTTCTCCGAGTACGAGTACGGTATCGCGTTCCAGAAGTTCCAGAAGTTCGGCTACAGCAACGCAGACATTGCCAAGAAGCTCGGCGTCAAGCAGTGGAAGGTTGACTGCTTCCTTGCCCACCTCAACCGTGACGAGAAGGTGCAGGAGCTTATGAAGGACGGGCGTATCACCGGTGTTGACGTGCGTCATATCTACCAGGCCGCCAAGAACGAGCAGGCAGCCGTCAAGGAAATCCTCAAGCTGGTTGACAAAGCTGAGGGTAAGGGTGAGAAGAAGGTATCCCTGAAGGACTTGGATATGGATTCCGCCTACAGTGTCGCCAAGGAAACCGCCGCCGTAAAGAAGGGCCTGGGCATTCTGTTCAACTACATTAAGACATACACCCACAACGGTGCTATCAACCTCGGTATCGGAGTGGACGATGTGTACACCGCAATCACAAAGGGCGGAAAGAACCTCAAAGAAGTGTTTGAGTCCGCACAGAGAACTGCAATGCAAAAGAAGGCAGAGTAAAAGCTACTGATTAATCAGGAAAAGGAAGGTATCACTACAGTGGTGCCTTTTTTTGTTTCCTGAAACTCGAAGTCGGTGAAGCCCTATATTCGTTAAAATACGCCGCACGCTCGCATCTGCAAATAAATCGACGGTAAAAAAAAATGAAAATAAATTTTGATATTAAATTTATTTCATCTATCTTTGCATCAAATAAAGCAATATTATGAAAACATTTGAAGTAACACTTTTCGTATTGGGGCTGCCTTTTTCAAAGGAAAACACAAGGACAGTTGAAATAGAAGCTAATTCGCAGGAAGAAGCTGAACAGAAAGCCCACGATTGGTATGTATCCGATGGGTGGGGAGTTTACGATTCCAAAGAAATAACCGAATAAAACAATAGTATTATGAAAGAAAAAGCTGTACCTGTTGGTATATTCCAAAACGAAATTTTCATTGCCCGTTATAAGGATGGAGAACTTTCTGCACTACCGTTCAATTTCGACGTTATCCGTCCTGTTGAGGCGAGCGTCCTCCAGGATCTCCGCGACCCTGATTCTTACCAGGACTATTGCGAGGACTTGTGGAAAGGCGCAGTCCAAGCAGGGGCTACAAAGCTGGGACTTCGCGAATACGCGGAGCAGTGCATAGACGAAGCAGATTGTCTAAACGACGATGAAGCTTTCCCTGGTAAGGACGATAGCGGTTGCGAGTATCTTACCCCGGAACTCAGAGAGGAAGCCGACAACTACCTTTTGAACGAGTGCGGCGTTGAGGTTGGAACGTGGGAATGTTCAGGCTCTTTCTGCCCCAACTCTTTCTACAAGAACTTCAAGAAGTTCGACTATGTGTTCGACAACGATGCCGCCCGTAAAGCTGCAGAGGACTACTACAAGAAAATAGCTAAATAGTGTTTTCCATATTTTTTGTTCAAAGAAGCAGTCTCATAAATGAGGCTGTTTTTTTTGCTTCAGTACTTGCGGGTGCGGAGCCCGTGTATTTTTTAAGGAATATAATTACCTGGTTTACAGATAAAACCGTCTTGGCTACAGAACCAGCTTCCGCTGTCTACAGTATATTCGTTAAAATACGCCTCGACGCCGCACTGGCAAATTTAACTCATGAAATTAAATTGCAAAATAAATTTGGATATGAAATTTATTCTTCTTATATTTGCATTGAACAAAACACACATAGCAATATGGAAAAGGAAATTCAGAACATTTTAAGCGGCTACAAACGCATTGGTGCCACAAAGGTTAGCACGAGTAATAGCGGAGTTACAATCAACGCCCATGAAGCCACAAATGAGGTTATGGGGCTTGCATCCACTAAAATTCTCAACAAGTATCCAGACTTTGAAATTATCTATTGGACGGGGCAGTTTCAGACTTGGGTATTCACCCGTAGGACACTTCGTTACGCAGGATATAACGTAAAATAACAAACAAGGCTATGACAAAAGAAGAAACCCTTCAGGTAATCAACGAGATTATCGATGAATCCACAAAGGCTATGAAAGCCGAGGCAAAGCAGCTCCTTGACGCGCAGGAATGGGACTTTGACACTTTCAACGATAGGAACACCTTCGCCCGTACTGCAATGGAAGTTATCTTTGATAAGGAAAAGGCTCAGTACGCCGCTATCAACAACACAAAGGCATACAAGCAGTTGAAAGCTAATCTCGCTTACGAACTCGCCTTTATCCACGTATAACCTATTCCACAACCATTGAAATCCTGTACAAAAGTGCAGGATTTTTTTGTACCCGTACTTGCCGGTGCGACGAAGACAAGTTTATTAAGGAATATAAACCCGCGATCCATGCTGGTATCATCGCCTGCAGACCAGCGATCCATGCTGGTTGATATATTCGTTAAAATAACGCTTCCTCCCGCACCTGCAAGTATCCTCTCAATAAAGTGTTAAATTCTACACATTAGCCCCTGTTTTTGCCATTAACAGGTGTTTTTCTACACGTTATAAATTTCCTGAAATAAATTTGCAAATTAGAATTTAATTCACTATCTTTGTACTACAAGCAAGCAATACTATGGAACCACCTCAGTAGATAGTCATAGGGTATAAGGGGCTTAAAGGCGTCCCGAAAAGGGCTGGACGATTTAATCGTAATAGGAAGGAGTACACTCCAACCTACAAAAATCGGACGGGAGAGTAGACTCCAACCTGGTCATAACTCAACAAAAAAATTAAATTTCATTGTCGAATTTATTTGTCCGATCAGTCGTTCAATAATAAAAAAGTTCATAATTTTGCTTATTAAGGAAAAACGCCTATCTTTGCATTGTTAAACAAGTAAAGCAATACAATATATGGAAGATATTAAATTTCTCGACGTGGTTAAGTGGAACCACCCTATGAGCAAGCCTGAGAAGGACGACGTTATGGTAGTAGAGGACACAGACAAGGACGCTATCACCGTACGCCACCTGCAGGACAATAACATAACAACTGTTTTCGCCCGCGATTTGCGCGTTGTCGGACACTGCACTGCCTATGAGCCAATCGCCGATATCGTCGCCCGCTACGTGAGCAAATAGACTCTTCTGAGTATATATTCCAAATAATATAACATAAATTTTAATAAATGGATAAAAACACATTAATTAATCATATCAAAACAAGACTCCCAGAAAATCATACAGGAAGATTACATGCACTAATGCTGTTCTTCACAGAAGTAGAACTCGGCTATTCAAATACACCTAACAAATGGGTTAATACTTCAAATATCGTGTACTTCAACGGAATCGACGCACTCAATGCCTATGCAAATACCCGGTGCCCCGCAAGCCAACTCGTAGAAGGAGATACACCTGAAGAACTAGCCGACAATATGATCCAAATGGTTCATAACTTCAACAACGAAGCCTGGCTCGAAACAGAACTCTACCCATATATGTAATAGACTCGATTGAGTATAAATTTTAAATTTACAATATTATGACAGAACAAGAAATCAAACAGAAGGCAATTGAGATAGTCAAAAGTTACGGCTATCATGAGGGAGAAATAATCGACTACGACTACGCCGTAGAAATGGTTGCCGAAGCCCTGTCAAAATAGCTGACTTTCATATTCCATATTGTTTCTTTCCCCACCGTTATTGCCCAATATAAATTTCGGTGGGATTTTTTTTAATAAAAACCTGATAATAATAAATTATCTAATATTTTCCTGATAAATTAATTTCAGAGATTGCTCTTTCCCCATAGACTCGTTTGAGTATATTTATACCCGAATACTGTATTTTTTTAAAATTATTTGTATATTCATTATAAAATGAATATAATATATGGAATGGAAAGAACACCCTACAATAGTAGGATATTTGGCTAATGAAAATGGAGAAATTGCAAGAATTGATGAAACAAGTTTATTTCCTCTCGACACTTTAAATATCGTAAAACAAACACTAAATTCTAATGGATATTTAATGTTTACATGCCATAAAAAATCAAAAATAGCACATAGATTTATTTATGAATGCTTTTACGGGCCAATAGAAAAAGGATTGGTAATAGGCCACATTAATTGCAACAGAACTGATAATAGAATCGAAAATTTAAGAAAAGTCACGGCAAAAGAAAATAACTCTAATCCAATAACTGTTAAACGACAATTAGAAATAAAGAGAGAAAAAAACGGGAAGAAAGTTTTAAAACGCGATAAAAAAACGGGAGAAATTCTTGGATACTACGAAAGCGTAAGACAAGCCGCAGAAGAAAACGGTACTTTGCCTCAATATATCAGATGGGTATGCAACGGTAAAAAAGGATACTATAGCTCCGCAGGATATAAATGGGAATGGGCAAAATATAGATACTCCTGTAAATGGGGAAAATGGTGGATTAGTGGAGACTTATAAAATTTTATCACATTGAAATACAACGTGATTTTTTTTTGCTTTTCTGAAATTTTCTTCCTATCTTTGTATTGCTGAACAGAAAGACAGTAGCTGTGAAGAAACCTTGGTAAACAGTTATAGGGTATAAGGAATTTAAAGGCATTCCGAAAAGGGCTGGGTGATTTTAATCGCATAGGAAGGAGTATACTCCGTCACGATTGATCACGCTGGAGCGTAGACTCCAATCTGGCCTAAAAAAAAATATAACATTTTCGGCAATAAATCCGTTTTCCTGCCAATAATGTATAAATTTATATATAAAAAAATCCTCAGTAAAATTTACTGAAGATTCTATGTAGCGGGTGAGGGACTCGAACCCCCGAGGCTTGCGCATAGGCTTATGAGGCCTACAAGATGACCAACTTCTTACAACCCGCAATGTTATTTCTGAGCCGGTGGAGGGATTCGAACCCCCGACCCTCGCATTACAAGTGCGACGCTCTGGCCAACTGAGCTACACCGGCATTCGTATGATCTTCCCAAACATTCTATTCTGAAATATATAATCGAATAATAAATATTCAACACTTTTATTTTCGACTACAAATATACGAAATTTTTTTGACTCCTGCAAATTTTTCTGAATTTTTTTTTGACAAATTTAATTTGTTAAATCAAATTTTAGCAAATTTTGACATTTGATTATAATCTATTACTTGCGCCCCCGCGCTGAAAAATCAAATCGAAAGTAAATTGCTGAATTTAATTTCAAACTGTAAGCAATCGACTGATTTTATATCGTGGAACAAAATGTTCCACAGTTTAATTTGGAATTTTTAAAATTTTTTAAAAATTTGGCATGCGCGGCAGTCTGAATCGGGATAAAGGGCACTTTTCTCCTGAGGAACTCTCCCTCTTTTTCCACTTTTTTCCATTTTCTTCCCCGGCACTCACGTTAACACACGGGAAATTGCGGAATTTATTTACCAATCCCAGCCCCTAATTCACCTTATTTTGCAACTATTTAATACCCAACAACTTACCAAATCCCTAATAAATATCCAAATATAATTTCACTAAATGGACTAACGAGGGGGACTTTCCCAGACTTCTAACTCCTTAAAACACAGCAGAATACAAACAAAAAATGGCGGACAAGCCGCCAAAATTAGGGAAAGTAATTCAAAAACGTACATTCCTCCGGGTTATCTTATGATAAAAAAACGTGGGGTTAAATTCCCACGTTACCTATCTGATTAATTCCCTTGAGTTGACTATTATTTGCCATTGGTTTATTAAACGTACTATTATCTGTATGGACTTTTATCTTTGATTTCCATTGCGGATATTTTTCAAGGGTATCATAGAATGCTGTTACGTCCGGTAATGATTTATTTCTGATCATAACGTCTATTACAGTAATGCAGTTAAAAGCGCCGGATATATCGTTACTATTGGAAAACATTCTATCTTCTGCTTGTGAATAAAAATCCCCGCAATATTTGCAGGGATTAGTCACTATTTTCGAGTTTGTTACTCCTTCACGTACTTATCGAAATCCTCATATTTTTCGATCCATTTATGTTCAACTAGGTCATATTCTCCGACTATCCAGTTGCCGACATAATTGCAGGGAATCTTGAAATACTTATCGACAAAATCTTTCCAAGCCTTTTCAGCTTCTTCAATGTTACGGACTCTTACTTCCTCGTCGTCGTCGATTGCGTTTATGCAGTAGAAGGAATCTGTCATCTCGTCGCAGATACTATCAAGTGACGGGGCGAAGTCATAGGGTGAATACTTTCTTACGGTTCCGACGAAGATAACGCCTGAATAGTCAACGTCCTCGTCGAACGGGTTTCCGTCCTTATTGTCCCATGAATACTGAGCGTACTCAATGAGTTCCTCCACGGTGTCAAACGTATCTGGTTCACAGATATCTTGATCTACTCCGAATCCGAATTTAACTTTATCCTTTTCCATTGTATTGTTATTTTATTTATTTGGTTTATCGAGCTCTTTGTCTATTTGTTTCTTACAACCACCTAGTGTACTTGTGTGGGCGAATCCGCAGTTATACTCGTCTACTGCTTCCCATATATATCTGGCTTTACCAAGTAATCCTTCTGCAGCATATTTTCTTATTTCATATCCCCTATAGATATAATGTCCGCTACTGATTCTTTTTGCATGCATACCTACTCTTGACTACTACTCTTTCTAGGTTGAAATTTTTAATCTTAAAATTTTCTGTCATTTCTTTGCCTGTTTTACCGGCAGGATTTCGTGAACCATTACAGAAGCGTATTTTGCTTCCGGGTACTGTGCCTCGAGTCGCTTGATTTGAGCATTAAGAGATTCCACTTCCTTATGGATACGGATTTCCGTCATAGCATCCTCGCAATCGCAGTGATAATACTCACACACTTCGTTATGATCGATTTCTGTATCAGGATGAATTTCTCTACCACAGTAAGAACAATATACCTTATGATTGCAATGGATGTTCTTTGTGTTATATGGTAATTTTGCGTAAATCATACTACTTTAATTTTATTTGTTTTTAATATAGTCGGTAAGTTGCCGGCCAGGTTTCTTTTTCAGTGAACGCCGCATGGCGTTTTCTATGATTAGCATAGGGAACGATATACCTGTTGGCTACCCAACAAGGATTTACTATCTTGACATTCGTTATTCACTCCTGCCCGTAATCCCGCTTCCCGACGGGATGTTTGTTATATTTTCTACTTTCAATTCCTTGGCAACCAACGCCTGAGGGTGTAAACCCATTTTCTTTATGTTGATTGCCGCATTAATGTCCCTGTCATGTTCGGCGCCGCAGTGCGGGCACACCCACTGACGGTCATCTAATTTGAGTTCGTGGTTTACATAACCACAGTTGGAGCAGGTTTTCGAAGAAGGCTCATACTGCCCAATGAAAACAACATTCTTACCATACATATCAGCCTTGTAAGCAAGTTGCCTTGTAAATTCGTTCCACGCGGCACTTCGAATACTATTAGCAAGGCGGTGATTTTGTGTCATTCCTGTAATATTCAAGTTCTCAAGGCATACCGTATCGTAATCCCTAATAATTAAGGTTGATAACTTATGGAGGAAATCGCTTCTCCTGTTCGCTATCTTACGATGCAATTTTGCAATTTGAAGGCGTTTTTTCTCGTGCCTTTTACTCCCCTTCTGTGTTTTTGCAAATCCCTGTTGAAGTCCTGCAAGTCTTTTTTGCCCTTTTTCAAGGAATTTAGGGTTTCCGTACTTTATTCCATTGGAAAGAATTGCATAATCTTTGATACCTAAGTCGATACCTACGGTTGTTTCCTCACATACCTTGGTTTTCGGCATGTTTGGTTTTCCGTCATCAACCAGTATTGTACACCAATAATCTCCACAATGGTCTTTGCTTACGGTAAGAGTACCCATTCTGAGCGTGGTATCAAAAACCCTATTTTCACAGAACTTTACCCACCCTATAGTTGGAACAAACACCCAATTTGTTTCGAAATTAAATTTTGCCCCCTGAGGTAGGCGGAAGGAATCTGTGGAGTTCTTTCTCGATTTAAACTTTGGATAACCTTTCTTCGCTTTAAAAAAACGAGTAAAGGCATTATCCAAATTCCTAAGTGATTGTTGCAGTGACGCAGCGGAGGACAGTTTTAGCCATTCGTGTTCACCGTCCTTTTTGAGTTTTGTAAGTTCGCCACAAAGTTGGACACAGGAGATTGATTTCCTTTCTTCCTCCCACACCTTCTTTTTCATGTCAAGCCCCCAGTTATAAACGAATCGAGCATTGCCGAAGGCTTGGGACAATGACTTGCATTGTTTAACCGTCGGTTTTAATTTGTATTTGTATGCTCTCATCATTTTATAAAAAATCTTTTTTATTATAAATAGTTGCTTGTCTGAAAAAGTTCGAAGGGAATCGGGGTGTCGGTTTACTATAAATTCAATGGATTTACAACTTTCCATTATATATTCAATTGGTAGTAGCAGGTGTTGGTTCACCACAAATTCAATGGATTTACAACCTTCTCGTTCTATCTTATTGATTTTCCGAGCAATACACGCGCACACCGACGCGCAAAATTCCTAAAATTATATTGCATTATGTCATATTTGTTCATTTTTTAGCCAACAGGTATATCATTTCCTTAGCATATATACATTATATCTTTCCTCAAAAGGCATGGACGTTTGTAGGAGTTTGTCAACAGTCAGATTCAGTACGTTGTCCAACTTCTCATATTCTTTTTTAGAAAGGATGCCCTTCGCCTTGGCTTCAAGGCTGTACAGTTTGTTATTTAATATTTCAGGAGAGGGACGCATTAATCTGTCTCCTCTCCCTTCAACTGAGCAAGCACCTTCTCAAGTTTCTGAATCATCAAATCCTTGAACGGCACCTTTCTTACACCAAAGAATGAACCATTGTCGGGAACGTATGCCTCAATCTCAGTAGTAACCTTCTCGTCGCAGGAAGCCACAAGCTCCACGATATCCTTTGCCATCATCAGGGTTTCTCCGTTAATGATAGAGGAAATGACGGCAATGCCGCTCTCGGTATCCTCTACGTCCTGAGAGAATGAGAGCCCGCCGAAGCTGCTGACGATAGAGACAGTATCGTTGTCAAAATTATCCTTGACGCTGAATGACAGCCTGAACACCGGTCCAATGCTTCTTGTATAGGTGTCTGCCGTCCATCCGTCCTTGCTGCGCTCGAATCCGAACTTTTCCTCCATATGGTAGATAATCTGTGAGGAGATACGGCAACCTTTTCTCATTAACGGATTGTATGTATCCACAGGATAAGGAAGTGATTTCTCCCATTCGAGAAGTGCATTGTTCAACTCCTCAACGGTAGAATATGATTTACCGTTGAAAATAGCCTTGCCATTCTTGAGGGCAATGTTGCCACAATAACCTACACCATAGGTGAACTCTCCACTCTTGCGATAGAGTGAAATATCCTTGTTGTCACCGAGGATGTTAAACTTCTCTTTTAAATCTTGTCTTGTCATAATTTCGTTATTTTTATTACAACGCAAATGTAGGGAGAATTTTTTTAATTTGCAAGTCAGATTATTCTGATTTTTTGTGTTCTACGTGTCAATACCTTCCACTTTACCGCCGCACATTACGATACCGTTAACCAGACCCTCGAAGAGTGCGTTCTCATATATTTGGAAACTTCTCTTAAAAGCTTTGGGATGTTTCATATCGAAGCGAGACAATGACAAATGTAACTCATTGTTGTCGATTTTTTGTTGTATATGTTCGTGAACGAAATTTTCTAATTGTTCTGTGGTAAAAATTTTATTTTCTTTCATGGTGTTTGATATAATTGGTAAGGCGAATTTTGTAATTGTCTTCATTGCTCAAATTTCTTATAGCGTCGAGATAGATAGATTCGTACGCCAGGAATTTTCTATAAAGTGGGTAATTTTTTCTGAGACATTCATGGGCAATTATGGAAAAATTTAAGTCTACGTCCTTACGGAATTTTTGATATTGTGAACGGGTGAGGTTATTCTCGGCCCATTCTTCATATTCATTAAGCCTTTGGCAAAATTCACGCTCTGTCATGGTTCTTTATATAATCAGTAAGTCTTATAGGGGAATCCTGGGAACGCCCCCTTATGGTAAACGTTGTAGTAATCTTATCTGGTAGGTACGGGGTTGCGTTGAAATGGAGGGTTACTGTCTTATTCGCATATTTAGACTTCACTGTTCCTATCATAAATTTTGGAAATTATACATGCGTTTGATCCTGAACACAGGGATTGTTTTCTTCCTGTTCCATGCTTTTTTTGCTTACAATTCGTACTCTCTAATGGTTTTAAGCGGATATAGACGAATCTTATCAGAACAGTTGTCCGTTGTTATAATAAGGTCTATGAATTCAGCCTTCTTTAATTTCCTATATTGCTCGGGAGATACCTTCTCCCGTATCCACATTCCGTCCATATGTTTACTTTATTAAATTTTCAAAACAGTATTTTATTCGTTCCTGATTTTCTGTGCCTCTTTCCAGTTCCGTTTATATCCAATCTTACCGGCAATATTTTCTTCTGTAATAGTAATCAACCCCAAGGTATCATTTACGCCATAACCGGAGTAAAAAATCGTAGTAAATATTCCAACCCGATATATATTATCAACTGCAAATTCAGACCCGGCATTGGTCCTCAAAATATCGCCTCTCTTGTATTTCGCCTTTTTTATCTTGTGTAATGTTTCCATACTCTAAATCAAATTTTCAAGACAATACTTTATTGCTGCTTCTGCTGCCTTTTCATAAGAATCATAACCACACAATTCTGTAACAAGTCCATCCTTCTTGATATATCCAACATCTGCTGTCCACCAATATCCTTCACCGCTTCCAAAATCTACAAAAGGTTCAATAGAAATATTGTGTACTTCTCTAAACCACTTCATTGCCGTTTGGAGAGTTGGAACATTTAGGTAATTAGTATTAGGCTGTGCTCTATGTGGATATTTTCTCCATAGTTTTAAATCCTTTCCATCATTGTCATAGAATATATTATAGTAAGCATAACATTGTTCATCAAACCCCTTTTCCTTCAGGAGTTTGGCAGTCTTAAAGCTAACGTAATCTTCAGTAATCATTTTGCATGCAAATTAGCATATTTTTTGACAAGTTCTTCAATATCAACCATTCTTGCGCGTTTTGGGGTTTGCTCGTCTATTTGGGATAAAATGTCAGATACGAGATATTCGGGCAGTTTACTGTCCGCATAGTTTTTAATAAGATCACGAAAATCTTCTACGTCTGCTTGTGGAATGTAAATAATCATTTTATTTTATTTTATATGGTTACGCGCCGATACCGAAAAGCCTTTTTATAAAGTTTCTTCTTTGCATATCTTTAATTTTTTAAACATCTTCCATCCAGTTGCCCTCATTCCACGAATAACCGCTCATCCAATCTCCCAAGACAAATAGCCCGTGTCCAAGTTTCATGATAAGCCAACAAAGCCCAAGCCACAACATTATAAACGGGAATGTTACTACATACAGTATCTGCTTCCATAACGGATAGAACCACCAATCTCCACGGCCCTCATCGTGGTACCTCTGTATTTTTTCTAATTCGGTTTCTTTTTTCATAATGAGTTGATTATATCCAGCACAAATTATTCCGCCTTGTACATTCCTTCAGGTGCTTCGAGTGCAAGTCCCTTTGGAATTAAGCAACGATAGTCAAAATGATGAGCATTGAGCCAATCAATAGAAACCTGATGTGATTTTCCAAAATAATAAGGAGCGAGTTCTTCTGCTTTATCTTCATCATCAATTTCGTTTAATTTATCTAATTCTAAATTAAATAAATCAGCCCACTCTTCTCTTTCCTTATCTGTCATGCTTGACATTAAGCGAAGGTAAGGCCTTACATTGCACTCATCAATATCAAAACCACCACATCTTACATTATATTGAGCGATTGGTTCACTAAGCTCATCTATAATTACTCTATTTTCTTGTGGATATACAGCGTATAAGATGCCGGTGAGAAATCTACCATCTCTGTAAGAAAATTCACTGGCAGAAGCATCTCTTTCTGTTTCAGTTAAAGAAATTCTAACACCATACGGCAATCTAACACAAAGTTCTTTAAGCAATAGTTGTTTTTCTTCTTGTGTCATAATTCAAGTAAACGTTTTATTATTTCCTCTTTTTTATTTTGTTCCAAGATACATCGAACTCCGTCTTTCAATAACAATACGCACTCAGTATATTCCCTAAATTCTCCAATAGGTATAAGTTTTACCTTTTTATATTCCTCTATTCTGTCAATCTCATCAGTATTTACAATGAAACGCCTTACTGTACATTGCCCACTAAAATGGAAATATATTTCTACAAACTTTGTCATATTAATTTTCAATTGTCTCTCCCTGTTTCGCCATCCACTCTGCTCCGGCTTTGAAACCATCAAAGAATAAGAATCCAACTGGATGTTCTTTTGGCTTTACAGCAGTTTTTACATCATATTCTTTGTACGCTTTCTTCGCCGCCTCGTCCAGATTGGAGGGAAGGGAAGGCTGAGATAAGTTATAAGTCGCTAAAATGTGCTCCCAAAATGTATCATCCGAGTTGTATATTATTGTTGCGGCGTCCCGTTCGCTGCGGAAATTGTCATAAATTTGGCAGATTTGTTTTATATCTTCTTTTGTCATAATCTATTCAGTTTTATACATATCTTCTGGTGCTTCAAGAGCAAGTCCCATAGGAATAAGACCACGGTAATCAAAATAATGAGAATTGAGCCAATCGATTGTTCTCACCATTACCCTTTCAGTAATAATGGAATTCCCCCACTCAGGTAAATGATTGGAAAAATACTCTCCATCTTTCCGAAGACCGCTTATCTTACGGAACTCATAGTACTCCTCCTCGGTCATACTTGACATTGGACGGAGATATGGTTTGACATTGTCTATATATACTTTTGCGTCGTCATCATTTGGAATATCCAGATTAATAGCATTAGTATATAAATCAATTCCAATGCATTTTATATCAATGCATTCATTGTACCAAGTATGAACAATTATGCCGTATGGTAATCTTGCACAAAGATCAGTAAGCAATAGTTGTTTTTCTTCTTGTGTCATAAAGGTTACTTTTAAATTTTAGAATTAAGCCAGGCGTTGAGCTTATGGCTTGATTTGGAGTAGAACACAAAGGATGTTATGAGCGCCAGACAAATAGGGTTTGTAAGTATCAATGCTTCGTTACCCCATATAAACATTGAGACGACGTTAACTATAAGCCATATGGTTGCCATTACCCATACGGAGGCGTCTCTCTTTGTTTTAACCAATTTACTTAAGTTCATATTGTTGTGTTTTTTAGTGAGAAGAATTAAAGACGAATTCGTTGTTATGGAAATTAATGAATATATTGCCGTTTAAGATAAAATCCCATAACAGTTTACTCACCCTTATATGTTCTGATGGTTGTAGTTGAGGCGACTGATAGAAAATCTCAGGGTCGGCTCCTACTAGACGATTGTTAATAACGGCATCATTAATTAAATTACGGCAAAGATGATTATATGTAGGAAACTCTTCTTTTTTAACATAAGACAAAATAAACTCCTTTAGTTCATTATCAGTATAAGATGTTTCAAAATAAACATCTCCATAAATTGTGTGATTGTATTGCTGCATATATCATTAAATTTTATACATTCATTATAAACGTCGCAAAGATAAGTAATTAATCCAATATATACAAATTATTTACATTTGCAACAAGATCGAATTTTTTAATAATATAATTAATCAAAATGTATCTCAATGAACCGTCATGTTACAGTAAAGCCTCTATGTGCACACAAAGTTTCCTAAAATACATCTTTTCTTCCTGTGTCATAATTACTAATCATCCAATAAAAAATGAGACATAAGAGTGATTGGCCAGAAGGCAATCAGTATTCCTCCTATTACATTATCCAACATATCATTTTCATTCAACATATTAAGAACATCTATCTTATAACAGATAAATGTTCCAAATATAGAATATGCAATAAGCGCCAATACAATCCAAATCATAATCTGTACATTCCTTCTGGGGCTTCAATTGCAAGTCCTTTATTAATTAAACCTCTATAATCTAAATTATGCGCATTGAATAAATCAAATATGTCTGAAAGAATATTCATATGACAGATAATAATCTTTTCTTCCTCTGTAATACTTGATAATGGACGGAGATAAGGCTTATAATCATAATACTCATAGCCGTTTTGGATTTCGTGGAGAATGTCCGTCGTTAAAAAGCACTTGTAATCAGTATCGCTGTCTGTACAGCGAACAACAACATTATAAGGCAACCTTGCACAAAGATCAGTCAGCAACAGTTGTTTATCTTCCTGTATCATATAGATTGTTTTAAATCATAATTATTGGTAGTAAATTTCCGCCAAACCACTCATTCATATATTCCTTTTTATAAAAAAACACATTCCCTGTATGATTCACATAATCACCATCAATCTTAATGTTAGTAGTGTCTTTTACTAACCAACTATGTCCATTTTTATATAATATTTTGCCATTTTCATCTTTAATGAAATTTACAAATGGATGGCATATAAGATAATACCCATCATATAATTTATTTTCAGAACTAACCATAAAAGAGAACATAGCAATATGGTCTATCTTCTCTGGAAATTCGGTGCATATTGTAATGAATGCATCGAACCATTCTTTAGGAGAAACATTGTTGCAATACTCCAAAGTTGGCATAAACACATCATCCGGAACTGTTTTCACAAGCCCATTATATTCTGGTTCAGAATGCTGTATAACATAATGACCAAAGTTTTTTCTTGGATAGTTATCTTCCCTACACAGTTCATATGGTGCATTTAATGGAAGATAATATCCTATCCCTCCTTCCTCCTTCAAGAGAACACAGACCTGTGTACGACGGCCTTTATTATATGTTGTTTCAACCCAATGATAACCATACTTATCAGATTTGTCTTGTTTGTTTAATAAGAGATCTGGAAACTTTATTTTACATATCTTATCCATATTTCAATTATTTAATTATACAACCATTCCTTCGCCTCCAAGGCTAGGCCCATGGGAATCAAACCTCTGTAATCAAATCCTTTCTTATTGAGCCAATCGACAGACAGGTGACAGTGTTCCATGGGCAGTGTGGGTTCAGGCTTAAACTCGCAATCATAATCTACCTTGCTCTGCCTGTACCAATCCTTTTTTTCCTCTTCAGTCATACTTGACATTGGACGAAGATATGGTTTAACTTCTGCCATCGCACAAAAATTATATTTTCCATCAGGCTTATTAAACCCGACTGTATGAAATGTTTCTCCGTTCAATTTATCACCCATTTCGGTGTCAATATCAAGGAGCGTACATATATAACCACCAACACATATTTTTAATCCATATGGCAGCCTTGCACAAAGATCAGTCAGCAATAGTTGTTTTTCTTCTTGTTCCATATTAATTTTTATTTTTCATTATTCATCTTTTCTTGCGTTAAGTCCAAGTTTGTAGAAGTAGCAGGCGATTTCAATAGCGGACGGATATTCGCCACTATTTTCATGGGCATAGTATCCAGTGAAACCTGATAGTACTTTCTCCAAATCTACCTCTGGCTGCTCCTGCTGGAGAGAGGTGATAATTCCTTTTATTTCGACAAGAAGACTTAATGTAAGTTTCCCATCACTCCACTTTTCTATCTCGGCAATCAATTTTTCGGAATCAATGTATTTCATAACTCAATTTCTTTATCAATTCCACAAAGGCGAAAGGCGTGATGGAGTTCGTGGACATACTTAAAGTACATTTCATCCATACATCCATTTTTCCCGTTAATATGAATCCCAATAACATCACCACCATAACTTTGAGCATAGCACAAATCGTCGTTACAATAGTCAGCACTAAACCCGTTCTTCTCCAAGATTTCTGCCGTGAGGGGAATAGGCTTTACGCTTGAAGCGTGCACGAATAGGATTTCATTATTTGGCCCTGCCAATTTGAATGTGTATCCTTCTCTTGATCCCAATCCCTCCATTGGGTCAATTCCAATCACCTTACAAGGCTTACTGATACTCTTGGAGAATACCCAGTCGCCAAGCATCAATTCGTTGGCTTTAATTTCTACTTCAGTTTTCATGGGCTATCTATCTTTCACGAAATGATAAGTAACTGTTGTGTCTTGTTGGTGTATCGTATAGATTGTATCTATGCGCACTTTTGGATTATTGAGCACCTTATCGGCACATTCAATGCCAAAACCTGTTGCATTTGTGGCTGTCATACTTATCATTAACATAACAAAAATAATCCCAACTACAGACCCAATCCATAAACCAAATAATAATGCGGGTTTATCCATAACTATAACTTTTTAATATCGTTGTAAAGTGACTCCAATTCTTCCATATGTTTATAACCATCATGCCTGAGGTTAGATAAAGCATCCCACAGAATACCAATCTGTACCTTGCTTGGCTTCCAATGAGGCTGGGTACGAAGACGAAGGGATTCAAACCAACAGACATCACTATTTAAATTATTAAAACCTTTCTCCATTTGTTTACCCTGTACGTCTTCTAAAACATTCAAAATATGCTTAAAATGATTTTCATCTTCCTCGCTCCATTCTGATGGCTTGCATAAACCATATTCTTCTGGGTTGTCAACTACTTGTTTCCTGCCTTCAATCACTCCACTTCTTCGCCCATTATCTATCATAAGAGCAATTTGCCGGCTATCTCGCATCTCTGCGGACTTCTGCTCTTCCATACCAAGCCTAACACCCTCTTCCATTGCCTTGACAATATCCTTCATATCGGTTTTTACAACCGTGTCAGCAATAAAGTGTCTAGCAACATCTCTAACAGTAGTATCTCTATCCATATCTTCCCGTTGGTAGCGGATTATCTCCTTCTCCAAATCTACCTCCGACTTTTTGTCCAGTGAAGAAGGTAAGCCAAGTTGTTTTGCTGGAACATGTGCATCTTTTCTACCCTTAATATAACCTTCGTTATGGCCGAGAATAAGATAATGGGTTGCAAATTCCTTTGCTTGTCTTGGCGTTATGTTTATACCGTTGTCAAAGCAATATAATACTGCATCTCTTTCAATATCTTTCAGTACTTCAACTTCTTTCTCCGCCTCCAGCTGCTCCTGCTTTAACATAATATCGGTAAAAGAGGTCATTCCTTTCTTTTCGCAGTAGGCACGGAATACAGTCCACATCATATCATCATCAAGTTTGGAATCAGTAAATTCTCTTCCAGTATCTTCACAACGATAATACTTCCGAAGAATCTTTACCTTTTCTCCTCTAAATGTAACTTCTTCTTCTTTCGATAGAATTGCTACCTTACCACCTGTAAATGGGGACTTTATATCATTTTCTGGCTGTTCTTGCTGGAGAAAGGTAATAATAGAAAGAGCTGTCTCATATCCCTTTACTTCTGCTTCCCATTCTTTATAATTAGTCGCATAATAAAATTTGGTCATTAGAGACTTAAGCCCGTTTTTCACCTTTTCTATTTTGGCAATCAGTTTGTCTGCATCAATGTACCTCATGCTATTTTACTTTTTCTCAAATTCTTTATAGAATGAATCTTTTTCACGAGCAAACATTTCAAATTCATTTTCGTACAATGGTGCATATATTACACAATCAATCCATTTTCCGTCTGAATCTTTTAGTCTTGCCTTATCTGAAATAATTTTATATTCTCTATTATATTTCTTGTGAATCCAAATACAATCAGGCTGCTCCTGCTGGAGAGAGGCGATGGTTTCCTGGATAACGTGTAACTCTCCAATTCTCGCCGACGCGTGATCTGCAAGGTTAAAGCATTCGACCTCAATCGCATCGGACCGCTGCTTTTCACAAATACTAATCTTCTGTTCTATCTTGGCAAGCAGTTTATCTG